>Ga0209127_100086_pt1 | contig 52928 bp, 50 predicted proteins | sample LakSupMetagenome_FD_187469 | JGI IMG/M metagenome (GOLD analysis project Ga0209127, IMG submission 187469) | Freshwater microbial communities from Lake Superior, Canada - Sta WM archaea (SPAdes) (version 2) | ecosystem: Environmental > Aquatic > Freshwater > Lake | place: Lake Superior, Canada... | reverse complement strand
CAGGTCAACGTAGCTGAACAGCGCCCCCGTGCTCTCGTCCGATCCCCGCAAATCAACCCTCCCAAGCCAGTCAGGACGATTGAATCACGCCGACACCGGTCGGGCGAGCGACTTCTTCAACAGCCTGCTAGCGCAGCTCGGCTACCCATCCAGCTCATATGATCACTCGTTCAATAACGACGCGATCCGCCACAGGCCGTTGAAGCCGCTGGTGGATCGCGGCGCGGCGCCCGCCCGCCACCGCCGAACCTACGTGTCCTCGTCACGTTGATGCACAGGCTTGTGATCCGCGACTGCGGAGCCTTGCTCGCAACACAATGTTAAGATGAACGGCAGATGAACGAATGTGCGGCCGCCTCACAGGCCGTGCGGGTGGATGCGGTGGTGACGTGAGCGGATTCTGGCGCCTGATGCTGTTCGGAAAAGGGCCGCGCGTTGCGGCTTCGCCCGGCCGCGACCTGCGCATCGACGTGATCCGTGGCCTGATCCTGCTGGTGATCTTCGTCAACCACATGCCGGGCAACGTCGTCTCGGCCGCGATGCCCCATAATTACGGCTTCTCCGACGCCGCCGACATCTTCGTGCTGCTCGCGGGCATCTCCGCCACCTTCGCCTATGGAAGGCTGATCGACCAGCGCGGGCTCCTCGTCGGCTCGCTCAAGGTCGGCGCGCGGATCTGGACGCTCTACATCGCGCACCTGGCGCTTTTTGTGCTGGTCTGCGGCATCGTCGCGACCGCGGTGGTGCGCACCCAGAATGCGCTCTATGTCGAGGCGATCAACATCCAGCCCTTCTTCAGCGACACGCCGGCGGCGATCGTCAATGCGCTGGGGTTGGTCTACCAGCCCTATTATCTCGACATCCTGCCGCTCTACATCGTGCTGCTGGCGGCGTTCCCGCTGATCTACGTCACGGCGCGCACGAGCCCGCTTGCGGCGCTCGCCGTCTCCGTCGCGATCTGGCAGGGCGCTACCCATGCCGGCCTCAACCTGCCGAACTATCCGGGCGATGGCGGCTGGTTCTTCAATCCCTTCGCCTGGCAGATGCTGTTCACCTTTGGCGTCGTCATCGGCCGGCTTGGACTGGTTGGCGCCGGCGTGCCGAAGCTGCGCCTGCTCGATGCCGCGGCCGTCGTCGTTCTCGTCTTCGCGGCGATGGTGAAGCTGTCCTCGGGCAATCCGTTCGGCATCGCGCTGATGAACGACTGGATCGACAGCCTGCAGATCGGCATCGACAAGACCAATCTCGCCTGGCCGCGCGTCGCCCATCTAGCGGCGCTCGCCTGGCTGGTGCTCCGCTTCCTGCGGCCCGATGCCGGTATCCTGATTGGGTTCTCCGGCCGGCGACTGGCCGCGCTCGGGCGGCATTCGCTCGAAGTTTTCTGTGCCGGGATCGTGCTGGCGATCGCCGGGCAGATCATCCTTGCGGAGACCTCCTTCACCCTTTGGGTCCAGTTGCTCGTGACGCTGGGCGGGATTACCATCCTGCTCGGGCTAGGAACGTTTCTGTCGTGGTACAAGACGCTTACGGCACGCGCCGCCAGCGCCCCGCGCGAGCAGGCCGCTACGGCCTGAGCGCCCTTCTTCTGCTCCTGGCGTCGGCTTTGCCGGCATTCGCCGGGCCCAAGCCGCTTGCTCAGATGGTGGACGGCCGCTGCCGGGCCGGCGCGGCCCAGCACCCGTTCAAGCCCGCTCTCGCAGCCGCCAAGCGCAATCTGGCCGAGACCAACCGGCTTAGCATCGTCGCGCTGGGATCGTCGACGACGGCCGGGACGGGCGCCAACGACGCGGATCGCAGCTATCCCGCCGTGCTCGAGGCTGAATTGCGCCGGCGCCTGCCCGGGCGCGAGATCAAGGTGGTCAATCTCGGCGTCGGCGGCCAGTCGGCCTATGAGATGTATCTGCGGCTCGAGGCCGAGGTCATCCCGGAGAAGCCGGCCCTGGTGATCTGGCAGACGGCGGTCAACGATGCCATCCGCGACATCGGCGAGGAGAAGCTCGCCAAGATCCTGCGCAAGGGCGCCAACAAGCTGCAGGAAGCGGGGATCGACCTTGTGCTGATGGACATGCCCTGGCTGCCGCGCGAGGGCCGCTATCCGAAATATGACGACTATCGCGCCGTGCTGGCGAAAACCGCGAGCGAGAGCGGCGTCCCGGTCTTCCCGCGCTACGCCATGATGAAGAACTGGTCGGGCTCGAAGCAGTTCAGCGAGGAGGAGATCGTCGGCATGGACGGGCTCCAGGTGGTCGAGGCCGGCTATCGCTGCCTCGCCATCCGCCTCGCCGACGGCATCGTGGCCGAGCTCGGCGAGGGCGGCGGGCCGGTCAAGCCGACAAACTGAGCTGCCTCAGCGCGCGATTACCTCGATATCGCGGTCGCGGCCGGCCTCGACCTTGAAATCGCGCGAGAAGACCTGGCCTTCCTGCCGGGCGATCAGCACATAGTCGCCCTCGGCCAGGATCACCTGCGGGAAGGCGCCGATCGCTTCGCGGATGACGTCGCCGCCGGGGGTGAGCACGCTGAAGGCGGTGCCGGCGAAGGCCTCGCCGCCCGGGCCGGCGACCAGCTTCAAGGTGACCTGCGCGGCGCGGTGGTGCAGCGTCGCCTGCGTGACCTGTCCGGATTCGACCCGTACGTCGGAGCGCTGGATCGCGTTCGAATCGCCATAGGTCGAGACGACGTGATAGGTGCCCTCGGGTAGCCGGATCAGCTCGCCGGATTTGACGTTCGACGCCACCAGGCGGCCTTCCGAATTGCCCTGCAGCGGTACGAACACCGAGAAGTTCAGCAGATTGGGTGCGATCGGCGTCTCGCCGATCGAGCCGGCGAGCGAGAGCCCGCCGGCGCTGATGCTGAGCCGGTCGGTCAGGCCCTGGGCGCCGAGTGTGACGCGCTTGGTGGCGCTGGCGAAGCCATAGGCGGCGTGCAGCAGATAGACGCCCGGATCGAGCGGGAAGCTGGGCTCGGCCTCGTTCGAGCGGGCGATGATCTTGGGTGGCGAGCCATCGGCGGATTCGCTCAGCACACGCCAGACCAGCCCGGAGCGGACCGGCTTGCGGTTGCCGGAGAATTGGGCGCTGAGGCTGAGCGTCGCTTGGCCGGGTCGGATCGCGGGGGCGGTGTCCGGCGGAGGCGAGCCGGGCGTCGTGGCCGAGGGCGTCGCACCTGGCGTCTGGGCGAGTGCGGGGAGAACGGCGAGCACCGACACCATCAGCATAGCGATGGCCGCACGCGCCGCCTTCATGGGAACCGCCACCGTCTGGAACTCGTCGCGTTGAAACATGCGCTGTGCCGTCATCGTCCTTGCACCGGGGAAGGAGCAGGCTCGCTTGTCCTCATCATGGCGAAACCTTAACTGGGAACATCATCCGCTGCAGCCGCGCCATCTTCCGGATCGTTCATGACCGACACGCTCTCCCTGCTCAAGCTCCGTCGCTCGGTGCCACCGCAATTTCTCTCGGCTCCCGGGCCTGATGACGCCCAGCTTCGCGAGATTCTGACCGTGGCGGCGCGCGTGCCCGACCATGGCAAGCTCGCGCCGTGGCGTTTCATCGTCTTCTCCGGGCCCGCCAAGGAGAAGGCTGCCGAGATCGTCGGCAGCGTCTTCAAGGAGCGCAATCCGCAGGCCGACGAGGACAAGGTCGCCTTCGAGCGCAAGCGCCTGCTCCATGCCCCAGTCGTGATCGCCGTGGTCTCGCGGGCCCGCAAGCATGAGAAGATCCCGGAATGGGAGCAGGAGCTCTCGGCCGGCGCCGTCTGCATGAACATGCTGATCGCCGCCGAGGCGCTCGGCTTCAACGGCTCCTGGCTGACCAACTGGTTCGCCTTCGACCGCAAGGTGCTGGACGCCTTCGGGCTCGAGGCGGACGAGCGGATCGCCGGCTTTGTCCATCTCGGCAAGGCCGACGGCCGCCCGGCCGATCGCGAGCGGCCGGACCTTGCCGCCATCGTCAGCCGGTTCGAGGCGTGAGCGCGATGTACTACACCGATCACGGGCGCGATCTCGATTTCAGGCACGATCCGTTCAAGGCGATCGTGACGCCGCGGCCGATCGGCTGGATCAGCGCGGTCAACGCCAAGGGCGAGGTCAATCTCTCGCCCTACAGCTTCTTCAACGCGATCTCGTCGCGGCCCAACATCGTGATGTTCTCCTCCGAGAACAAGAAGGATGCGGTCGCCTTCATCGAGGAGACCGGCGAGTTCACCTGCAGCCTGGTGAGCAAGGCGCTCGACCAGCAGATGAACCTGACCTCGGCGCCGCTGCCCCGCGGGGAGAGCGAATACGTCCATGCCGGGCTGGAGATGGCGCCCTCGCGGATCGTCAAGCCGCCGCGGGTCGCTGCCAGCCCGGCCGCGCTCGAATGCAAGCTGCTTTCGATCCAGCAGCTTAAGGATATCGACGGCAACGACGTGCCGCGCTGGATGGTGCTCGGCCAGGTCGTCGCGGCCTATGTCGGCGAGGCCTTCGTCCACGACGGCCGCTTCGACACGGCCAAGGCCAACCCGATCGCCCGCTGCGGCTATAGCGACTATGCCGAGGTCAGCGAGCTGTTCTCGATCACGCGCCCGGCCGGAGGCTGAGCGCCATGGTCCGGCGCCAGGACGAGGAGCCGGACGAGCAGTGGCGCATGACCGTCAACCTGCTCGCGATCATCGCCGTGCTGGTGATGGTCGGTGCCGGATTCTGGCTCCTGCGTGAACTCGCCGCCGCCAAGAAGGCGCAGGAATGCCTGGCAAGCGCGGCGCGGAATCACTGCCGGCAGATCGGGACGCCTTGATCGGGCGTGAAATCCGAATCACCCGAATCGCTTGCGTCCGATCATTCACGCAATCTCTCAGCTCGCGCCTTCAACCGGCGGGCGCGCATCAGATGCGGCCGGTCGAGCATCTCGCCGTCGAGCCCGACTACGCCGAGGCCAGGGTTCTCGTCGAAGAGCTTGATGATCGCCTCGGCCCGGGCCAGCGATTCGGGTGAAGGCGAGAAGACCTCGTTGATGACGGGCACCTGCGCCGGGTGGATCGCCATCTTGCCGGTGAAGCCGTCGCGGCGGGCGGCGATGCATTCGGCGCGCAGGGCCGCCTCGTCGCGGAAGGCGGTGAAGACGGTGTCGATCGCGTCGACCTGCGCCGCCGAGGCGGCGAAGAGCAGGAGCGAGCGGGCGATCCGGTAGGGATCGGCATAGCTGCCGTCCTCCAGCCGGTTGGTCTCGGCGCCGAGATCGGCCGAGAGGTCCTCCGCCCCCCAGGTCAGGCCGGAGAGCCGGTGGCTGGCGCCGGCATAGCTGCCGAGGCCGAAGATGCCCTTGCCGGTCTCGGTGGCGATGGCGATGATCCTGGTGGCGCCGTCGGGCAGGTCGTATTCGGCTTCGCGCACCGCGATATGAGCGGCGAGATGGCTGAGATCGGGCCCACCTTCCGCCTTCGGCAGCATGATCGCGTCCGGGCTGCCCTGCATGATCACGTCGAGATCCGCCTCGGTCATGCCCGTGGTCAGCGCGTTGACGCGCACGATCAGGCGCGGGCGCTTGGCCCGGGCATTCACGTCCGTGAGGAAATCGCGGGCGAGTTCGCGCGCCCCCGGCTTGGCGTCGAGCGCGACGGAATCCTCGAGGTCGAGGATCAGCGCGTCGGCGCCGCTCTCCAGCCCCTTCTGCAGCTTCTTCGGGTTGTCACCGGGGACGAAGAGGAGCGAGCGCATCAGGCCTGCCCTCCGACCGGGCGTCTCTTCATGAAGGCCTGGCGGCGGCACTGCGCCACCAAGGTGCCGTCCTGCTTGTAGGCGCGGTGGTGGAAGTCGACGATGCCGGCATCGGGCCGCGACTTCGATTCGCGCTTGGCGACGATCTGCGTGACGCAGTTCACCGTATCGCCCTCGAACAGAGGGGCGGGGAAGGTGACGTCCGTCATGCCGAGATTGCCGATGGTGGTGCCGACGGTGGTGTCGTTGACGGAGATGCCGATCATCAGGCCGAGCGTGAACAGCGAGTTCATCAGCGGCTTGCCCCATTCGGTCTCGGTCGCGCAGAAATGCGCGTCGATGTGCAGGGGCTGCGGATTCAGCGTCATGTTGGAGAACAACATGTTGTCCATCTGCGTGACCGTGCGGGTCAGCCGGTGTTCGATCGAGGCGCCGATCTCGAAATCCTCGAAGTAGAGCCCACCCCGCTTATGCCGCATCGCTTCCGCCATCGTCTTGCTCCTGTGGCACTTTTTCCATTCGGGGCCGGCTCTGGCAAACGGCCGCTTTAACGGTTCGCTTACCATAATCGGTCCAGTCTCTGCGGGTGCTCCGGTCCGCTTGGAACGGCAGCGGCCCGAGTGACCCAATGTTCCTTTTCAGCACGCCGAGCACCCGCGAGACAACGCCCGCCAATCCTGTGGTCAGTGCGATCAAGCAGGGCGCGGACAAGACCGGCGTCGGCTTCGACTATCTCTTGAAGACCGCGCAACGCGAATCCTCGCTGGAGCCGGATGCGAAGGCGCGCACCTCGAGCGCGACCGGGCTGTTCCAGTTCATCGAACAGACCTGGCTGTCGATCATGCGCCAGGAAGGACCAAAGCAGGGCATGGCCAATTATGCCGGCGCGATCAGCGAGGATGGCAGCGGCCGCCTGACCGTGTCGGACCCGGCGCTGCGCGAGAAAATCCTGCAGTTGCGGACCGATCCGCAAGTCGCAACCGTGATGGCGGGTGCGCTGACGCAGAAGAATGCCGAGCAGCTCGGCCAGGCGCTCGGGCGCCAGCCGCAGGCCGGCGAGCTCTACATGGCGCATGTGCTGGGCGCGCGCGGCGCATCGGACCTGATCCGCACGGCAGGCAACGATCCGACGCGTGCCGCCGCCCGCGATTTTCCGGAAGCGGCGGCGGCGAATCGCTCGATCTTCTACGACAAGGCCGGTCGGGCTCGCAGCGCCCAGGAAGTCTACGGCCTGCTGGCCGCCAGCCACGCCAATACCCAGGTCGCGGCGACGACCGGCGCCATGCTGGCGCAGGCCCGGCCGACGGGCGCGGCCACCACTGCCGCCGCCTATGCCGCCGAGCCGGCGGTCGCGCCGATCGCCGCCGCGCTGGCGCCCGGACGGGCCAAGGGGCTGATCGGCCTGTTCTCGACCGAAGGGTCGCGCGCTCCTGTTTCCAAGGCCGTCGCCAATCTCTGGACGACGCCGCGCGCTGGCAACGCGTCCCGCACCACCGACGACGACCCGGCGACCCGTTACTTCCCGCGTGTCGGCTCCGCGTCGAGCGAGGGTGAAACCTCGTCCGGCGGCAAGACCTCGAAGACCGAAGGCGCGAGCGGCTCGACCGCCGCGGCGGCCTCCGTCAATGCGCCGCTGCCGCCGTCGCGTCCCCGCGATCTGGCGGTCGCGGACACGCAGACGGCCTCCAGCGAGACCGTCGCCCCGCGCCGCCAGCGGCGCGGTCCGCTCGATCTCAGCCAGTTCATGACCCATGGGAGGCGCGGATGATCGTAAGGCGCTTCCTGCTCTGGGCCCGCACCGCACCGGCCGAGGCGCGGGCGCAAGGCGCCGCCGCGCTGGCGGGCGCCTATCTGCGCTCGGCGATGTCGCCCGAGGACAAGCGCGAGGCCGAGACGGCCTTAATCTCACTGGTCGACGACCCCTCGCCCTTGGTGCGCCGCGCGCTCGCCGAGGAGTTTGCCGCTGCGCCGCAGGCGCCCCGCAATCTGGTGCTCGGCCTGATCGCCGAACAGACCGATGTCGCGGCCCTGCTGCTGGCGCAGTCGCCGGTGCTGACCGAGGCCGACCTCGTCGATGCCGCCGCGATCGGCGATGGGCTCGCCCAACGTGCGATCGCGCAGCGGCCTTGGCTGTCGCCGGGCATCTGTGCCGCGCTCGCCGAGGTCGGCTGCGAGGAGGCGCTGGTAGCGCTGCTCGCCAATCCGACGGCGGACATCCCGGACTTCTCGCTGGAGCGCATCTTCGAGCGCGAAGGCGAGGCCGGTGCGGTGCGCGAGGCCATGCTGGCGCGCGACGATCTTCCGACAGGCCTGCGCCAGGCGATCGCCGCGAAGGTCTCCGATGCGCTCGCCGCCTTCGTCTCCGGCTGCGGCTGGCTGACCGAGGAGCGCAGCGCCCGGCTTGCCCGGGAATCGACCGAGCGGGTCGCCGTCGCGCTCGCGGCCGGCGGCGAGGCGAGCGATGCCCCGGCGATCGTCGATTGCCTGCGCGAGAATGGCCGCCTGACGCCGGGCGTCATCCTGCGCTCGCTGCTGAGCGGCGAGCCGGCTTTGGCCGAGGCCGCGTTCGCAGCGCTGTCCGACCTGCCGCTGAAGCGGGTGCGGGCGCTGCTTTGGGACCGGCGCGGGGCCGGGCTCAAGGCGCTCTATCGCAAGGCGGCGATGCCGGAAGCCCTGCTGCCGGCTTTCGCCGCTGCGGTCGAGGCGTTGAAGCAGGCCGGCCCCGGCGAAAGGCGGAGTGGTGGCATCGACCGGGACCTCTTGGCGGAGGTGCTGATCGCCTGCGACGGCCTGGAAGGGCCCGGGGCCAATGCGCTGATGGCGCTGCTGCGCCGGCTCGATGCCGAAGCGGCTCGCGACGAGGCGCGCTTGCTGGCTGATTCTCTCGCCGATGATGCCGCCCTGGCCTTGCTGGTCGAAGCCGATCCGAACTTCCTCATCGAGCTCGATCTCGGCGACCTGCGCGACGCGGCCTGAACGATCCGGGTGACGGGGCCACCGGCTTGACCGGTTGCTGGCATGCTGGTTGCCTGACTGCCGCCGTATCGCCAGGGCTCACCATCCCGGATCGACGCCCTGCCGCCCAGGGAGCCTGAAATGCCGACACGTCGCGCTTTCATCGCAGGCACGGCTGCCGCCTTTGCGGTCAGCAAACCCAATATCGGCCGTGGGGCCGACAAGAACGTGATCAAGTTCGTACCGCAGGGCGATCTTGCCGTCGTCGATCCGATCTGGACGACAGCGACCGTCACCCGCAATCACGCCTTCCTCGCCTATGACACGTTGTTCGGGCAGGATGAGAGCTACAAGGCCCAGCCGCAAATGGCCGAGGGCGCGCTGGCCGAAGCCGACGGCAAGACGTGGACGATCAAGCTGCGCGATGGCCTCACATTCCATGACGGCACGCCGGTGCTGGCGAAGGATTGCGTCGCCAGCCTGAATCGCTGGGCCAAGCGCGATTCCTTCGGCCAGACGCTGATGGCGCAGACCGACGAACTTGCGGCGGTCGACGACAAATCCCTGCGTTTTCGGCTGAAGAAGGCCTTTCCGCTTTTGCCCGACGCGCTCGCCAAGATGACGGCCTCGGTGCCGGTGATCATGCCGGAGCGCCTGGCCAGGACCGAGGCGACGACGCAGATCACCGAGGTGATCGGCAGCGGGCCGTTCCGCTTCGTTGCGAGCGAGCGCCAGCCCGGCAACCGGTCGGTCTATGAGAAGTTCGCGGGCTATGTCCCGCGCAGCGACGGCAAGCCGGGTCGTACCGCTGGGCCGAAGATCGTGCATGTCGAGCGGATCGAATGGCACACCCTGCCGGACCCGGCGACCGCGGCGGCGGCGCTGCAGAGCGGCGAGATCGACTGGGTCGAGCAGCCCTTGCCGGACATCCTGCCGCTACTGGCCAAGGACCCGAAGCTCGAGGTCGCGATCAAGGAGACGACCGGCTCGATCGCGATCATGCGGATGAACCATCTGCATCCGCCCTTCGACAATCCGGCGATCCGTCGCGCCGTGCTGATGGCGATCGACCAGGCCGAGTTCATGGAGGCGGTCGGCGGTCCCGACAAGACCTTGTGGCGTACCGGCGTCGGCCTGTTCCCGCCGGGCACCCCGATGGCGAACGATGCCGGCATGGAGGTGCTGAACGGGCCGCGCGACATTGCCAAGGTCAAGCAGGCGCTGGCGGCGGCGGGCTACAAGGGCGAGAAGGTCGTGCTGCTGGGGGTCACCGATCTCGCCAATCTCAAGGCCGAATGCGAGGTCGGCGCCGAGATGCTGAAGCGCATCGGCATGAATGTCGACTACCAGGTGATGGACTGGGGTGCGGTGGTGACGCGCCGGGCCAACAAGGAGCCGCCCGGCAATGGCGGCTGGAACTGCTTCTTCACCGGCTGGAACGGCATCGACATCCTCGATCCGGTCGGCCACATCTCGCTGCGCGGCAATGGCATGGCGGCCTGGCCGGGCTGGCCGGTGGCGCCGAAGATCGAAGCGCTGCGCGAGGCCTGGATGGAGGCGACCGACCTTGCTGGGAAGCAGAAAATCGCGGCCGAACTCCAGAAGCAGGCCTTCGAGGACGTGCCCTATGCGCCGCTCGGCCAGTATTTCCAGCCGACGGCGTTCAGCCGCAAGCTGGAAGGCGTGCTGCCGAGCTTCCCGACCTTCTGGAACGTCAAGCGCGTCTAGCGATCGCGGCCCTCGCGACGAGGCCGCCGAGCAGTAGGCAACCTGCCCTCAGCCAGGCGGCCAGCGCCTGGCGGCCGAGCTCCGGTGTGAGCTGGGCCGCCGGCGGCGGCAGGCCGAGCGAGCGCAGGAGCTGGTCGGCGAGCAGCGCGAGCACGAGGACCGCGACGAAGCCGGCCAGCGCTGCCATGAGGCTGCGCAGCCGATACAAGGCCGGTATTATGGCAATGGTGGGGGCGGCGGGCGGGCGCATCGTCTGGTCCTCGGCGGGTCTGCTGCGAGGACGGGCGAGGATCGGCATTGCCGACATCGCTTCGAAAATTTTCTAAAGCGCCCTCCGCAGGGCAGCTAGGCGCGTTTCGACATGGACAATGCCGGCGAATTGGCCAATGTCCTGTTATCGCCACGCTTTCCTGCGAAAAACCTCCCCATCATGACCATTCACGATCCCGCCGTCCCCGCGCTCTCCGTCTGGGTTGCGCTGGAGAGCCCCACCCATCACGTGCCCGGCGTCAACGGCATGATGGACCTCGTCGCCAGGGAGGTCGAAGGCCTGCCGATCGCCGTGGAGCGCATTCCCGGCCGCGACGGCCTCGGTGACAATCTGATCCTGCGCGCCGGCGTCCGGAACGGCGAGAAGGCGATCGCCTTGATGTCGCATCTCGACACGGTCCACCCGGTCGGGACCAGCGCCAAGGACCTGCCCGTCCGCGTCGAGGGCGACCGGCTCTACGGCCCCGGCGTCTACGACATGAAGGGCGGCGCCTGGCTGGCGCTGCAGGCCTTCAAGGACGCGGCCAGGTCCGGCACGGTGCAGCGGCCGCTGGTCTTCCTGTTCACGCCGGACGAGGAGATCGGCTCGCCGACCTCGCGGGAGCTGATCGAGGATATCGGCCGCGAGGCCATGGCGGTGCTGGTGACCGAGCCGGCGCGCGAGGGCGGCAAGATCGTCACGGCGCGCAAGGGCGTCGGCCGCTTCGAGGTCAAGCTCGAAGGCCGGCCGGCGCATTCCGGCTCGCGCCATGCCGATGGCCGCAACGCGATTCGCGAGGCGGCGCATCAGATCCTCGCGATCGAAGGCATGACCGATTATGGCCGCGGCATCACCACGACGGTCGCTCTGGTCGGCGGTGGCACGGCGGCGAACGTCATCCCGCAGCATGCCTGGTTCAGCGTCGATTGCCGCGTCACCACGGTGGCGGACGGCGTCGCCATGGAAGAACGCATCCTCGGCCTGAAGCCGCACGATCCGGATGTGAAGGTCACCATCACCGGCGGCATGAACCGGCCGCCCTACGAGAAATCGCCGGAGGTCGCGGCGCTCTACGAGCAGGCGCGGGCGGTGGCCGCCAAGGTCGGCTTCGACCTGCAGGACTGTCCGATGACCGGCGGGGGCTCGGACGGCAATTTCACCGCCGCGCTCGGCATTCCGACGCTGGACGGGCTCGGCATCGACGGCGACGGGGCCCACACCTTGCAGGAATACGCGCTGATCTCCTCGATCGCGCCGCGCCGGGCGCTGATCAAGGGGCTGCTCGAGACGCTGTAGGCTTCCTTCTCCCCTCGGGGGAGAAGGTGGCAGCGCGGAGCGCTGACGGATGAGGGAAGGACGGCTCACCCGGTCAAGGCGCCCTCATCCCCCTGCCGGGACCTTCTCCCCCGAGGGGAGAAGGAAGCAAGCTGCCCCTTCCGTTAGCCGGACAAATCCGCTCTGATCCGTCTCAAGGCCGAGAACCCGGCCGGAGCGGAGGAGTGCGGCATGAAGGGCTGGATCGCGGGTGCGCTCGCTGTTGCAGGCATGATGGTGACGGGAATGGCTGATGCGCAGGAGCTTCTGGTCGAGAAGAAGGTCTTCGAGCTGCCGAGCTACACCACGCAGGGCGGGCGCACGCTGAAGAACGTCAAGGTCGGCTGGGAAAGCTACGGCACGCTCAACGCCGACAAATCCAACGCGATCCTGATCTGCCATTTCTTCTCGGCCAACTCGCACGCCGCCGGCAAATATGCCGCCGCCGATGCCGCTCCCGGCTATTGGGACGCGATCATCGGCCCCGGCAAGGCGATCGACACCAACAAGTATTTCGTCCTCTCCGCCGACTCGTTGGTGAATCTCAACACCGGCGATCCGAAGACCACGACCACCGGCCCGGCTTCGATCGATCCCGATACCGGCAAGCCCTACGCGCTCGATTTCCCGGTCGTGACCATCGGCGATTTCGTCAATGTCCAGAAGGCTCTGGTCGAGAGCCTCGGCATCAAGAAGCTCGTCATGGTCGCCGGCCCCTCGATGGGCGCGCTGCAGACCTATGAATGGGCGGCGAGCTATCCCGACATGGTCGGCAAGGCGATGGCGGTGATCGGCGCGGCCGAGGCCGACGCCCAGCTGATCGCCTGGCTCGACGTCTGGGCGGCGCCGATCCTGGTCGATCCGAACTGGAACAAGGGCGACTACTACGGCAAGACGCCGCCGACGGCTGGCCTGGCCAAGGCACTGACCGTCGTCACCCTGCAGGCCAATCACAGCGACTGGACCAACGGCACCTTCGGCCGCCGCCCGGCCAAGGAGGGCGAGGACCCGGGGAAAGCACTTGGCAACAAGTTCCAGGTCCAGAGCATTCTCGACAATGCCGGCGAGGCGCGCGCCAAGGTCTCGGACGCCAACCATTTTCTCTATCTGGTCAAGGCCAACCAGCTCTACGCTGCCGGCGGCAAGTCGCTCACTGACGCGATGAGCCGGATCAAGGCGCCGCTGCTGATCGTCAATCAGCCCAAGGACCTGGTCTTCCCCGACGAGATGATCCAGCGCACCGTCGCCGAGGCGAAGAAGGCCGGTCGCGACGTGACTCACGTCACCATCCAGGGCGCGCGCGGCCATCTCGACGGGGTGATCTCGATGAAGCAGGCGGAAGGGGCGGTGAAGGCCTTCCTGGAGAAGTAGCCGCCGACCGACGCTACCCGGCAAAGCGCTCGCGATAGGCCTGAGGGCTGGCTCCCAGCCGGCGCAGGAAGGCGCGGCGCAGCGTCTCCTCCGAGCCGAATCCGCAGCGGCGGCCGGCCTGGGCGACGGAGAGGCCCTGTTCGAGCAGGCGGCGCGCCGTCTCGATCCTGATCTCCTCGACGGCGCGGGCCGGCGTGCGGCCGGTCGCCTGGCGATAATGCCGGGCGAAGCTGCGCAGGCTCATATTCGCCTCTCCGGCGAGCCGCTCCAGCGAGAGGTCGCCGCGCAAATTCTCGACGATCCAGCCATGCAGCCGGTCGAAGCGCTCGTCCTTCTCCTGCAGTGTGAGCGCCGCGCTGAACTGGGCCTGGCCGCCGGGACGCTTGAGGAAGACGACGAGCTGGCGGGCAATGGCGAGCGCCGGCTCGCGGCCGAGATCAGCCTCGACCAGCGCCAGAGCAAGGTCGATCCCCGCAGTGACACCGGCTGAGGTCCAGACCTTGCCGTCGCGAACATAGATCGGATCGGGCTCCAGCCTTACTGCGGGGAACATCGCCCGGAATTCGGCGCAGCGGCCCCAATGCGTCACGGCGCGCTTGCCGTCGAGCAGGCCGGCCGCCGCCAGGAGGAAGGCGCCGCTGCAGACCGATGCGACACGCTGCGCCGCCGCGGCACGTTGCCGGACCCAATCGACCAGTCCCGCATCGCGGCAGGCGGCGTTGACGCCGTAGCCGCCCGCGACGATCAGCGTATGCAGCGCTGTGCCGGGCTCGGGGAGCGGGGTCGTACCGAGTTCGAGGCGTGCGCTCGTGACGACGCGTTCCTGGGTGGCGACGACCGCGATCTCGTAGGGCAGGGGCCGGCCGGCGAGGTGTGCAAGGTCGTTGGCGGTGGCGAAGACCTGCAAGGGCCCGGCAATGTCGAGCAATTGCCCGCCGGCGAAGGTGAGGATCTCGATGCGACGCATGGTTGGCATGAAGCGAGGGATGCTTGGCAGTTCGGCCAGAGCTTTGCCCGCTAGGCTGCTCCCGTCAATCAGGAGTTCCGCCCATGTCCCTCAGCTTCGGCATCCTCGTCTTTCCGCAGGTCCAGCAGCTCGATCTGACCGGCCCCTATGAGGTCTTCGCCTCGGCCAGGGGTGCTGAGGTCCATCTGATCTGGAAGGACACGGCGCCGCTCAAGGCCGCGACCGGGCTGACGCTGACGCCGACCACGACCTTCGCCGCGTGCCCGCCGCTCGACGTGCTCTGCGTGCCGGGCGGCAGCGGGGTCAATCCGCTGCTGAACGACGAGACCGTTCTAGCCTTTCTGCGCGAGCGGGCCGCGCAGGTGCGCTATCTCACCTCGGTCTGCACGGGATCGCTGGTGCTGGGCATGGCCGGGCTGCTGACGGGCAAGCGCGCGACCAGCCACTGGAACGCACATGACCTGCTGGCGCGGTTCGGTGCGATCCCGACCGAAGGGCGTGTGGTGCGCGACGGCAATCTGATCACAGCCGGCGGCGTCACCTCCGGCATCGATTTCGGGCTCACCGTGATCGCCGAGCTGCTCGGTGAGGAGGAGGCGCAACTGATCCAGCTCTCACTCGAATATGCGCCTGAGCCGCCGTTCCGGGCCGGCACGCCACAGGAGGCGCCCGCCGCCATCCTGGCTGCGGCAAGGCAGCGCCTTGCCGGCTCGCGCGCGGCGCGCGAAAAGCTGCTGGCGGCGCTGTAGCCGTGGTTGAGGCGGAGCGAGCATGGCGCAGGATCGCAGCATTCTACTGTTCTCCTACGGCACGCTGCAGCAGGAGAACGTCCAGCTCGCTTCGTTCGGGCGCCTGCTCGGCGGCCATGACGACGCCATGCCGGGCTTTTCCCAGACCATGCTGGAGATCACCGATCCCGAGGTGATCCGGACCAGCGGCAAGCGCTTCCATCCGGTGGTGGCGCCGAGCGACGATCCCGCAGACAGCGTACCGGGCAAGGTCTTCAGCATCAGCGCCGAGGAGCTCGCTGCCGCCGATCGCTACGAGGTCGCCGATTACAAGCGCATCAGCGTCAAGCTCGCCTCGGGCAAGGAGGCTTTCGTCTACGTCAAGGCTTGAGCCCGCTGCGGCGGTTCGGCTGATGGACAGGGGCCCGGCACGTCGCTATCGACGGCGCCGGGGAGCCTGTTCTTGAGCGCAGCCAAGTCCATCAGAGCGAGATCCTGGGTCGCGATCATCGCGGCCTATGTGCTCGTGCTGCAGGGGCTGTTCGGCGCGGTCGTGTCCGGACAGAGCCTTGCACCGGCGCTGCTCGACCGCGCTACGCATCTCACTCTGTGCGCGCCTGGCTCTGAGAGCGTCCCGCTGCCGGGCGAGGAGCCTGCCCCGCATCTGCCGGCCTGCTGCCTGCTCGGCTGCGCCTGGATCGGCGCGGCCTATGCGCCGCCCGACCGGCCTGCGCTCCTCGAAGACGCCGAGCCCGGCGTCACGATCGTTGGCTTCGACGACCTGACCAAGCGGCCGCTACCGGGACAGGAACGGCTTGCCGCCCGCCCGAGAGGGCCTCCCGTCCAGACCTGACGCCGCTGCGGCCTCCGGGCCGCTTTCCGTGCAATGACCGAATGTCCCGCCAGCCAGTGCGCCAGCGGCATTTCGGCAGGTCCATATCGGGAAATCCAAACATGACCGCTCACGCGGATATAAGCACGCGCGCCGACGCCGGCCGCGCCTTTGCTTTGTCGTCAGAATTCAAGGCCTTCATCGCAAGGCTGCACTTCTATGCCGGGCTGTTTGTCGGCCCGTTCATCCTGATCGCGGCGCTGACCGGCACGCTCTATGTGCTGACGCCCCAGATCGAGGGCCTGATCTATCGCGAGCAATTGACGGCAACGACGACGGGCGAGCCCGCCTCGCTCGCCGCCCAGGTCGAGGCCGCGCGCAAGCACATCGGCGAGGGGCCGCGCTTCTTTGCCATCCGCCCCGCACCAGCCGCGGACCGGACCACGCGCGTGATGTTCGCGCAGCCTGGCTTGGGGGATTCCGAGAGCCGGGCGATCTTCGTCGATCCGGTCTCGCTGGCAATCAAGGGCGACCTCATCGTCTACGGCACCAGCGGCATCCTGCCGTTCCGGACGCAGCTCGACTATCTCCACCGCAACCTGCTGCTCGGTGAGTTCGGCCGCAACTACAGCGAGCTGGCAGCGTCCTGGCTCTGGGCGGTGGTGCTCGGCGGCGTCCTGATGTGGTTCTGGCGGCGCAATCCCCGAGCGGCCGAGCGGGCGCGAACGAACCCCGCGCTCCGCGACCGGCGCTGGCATGGGCTGATCGGGCTGACGCTATCTCTAGGCCTCGTCTTCCTGTCGGTGACCGGCCTGACCTGGTCGAAATACGCCGGCGACCGGATCGATGCGCTGCGGGCCAATCTCGGCTGGGTCACGCCTTCGGTCTCGCTGAAGCTCGGTGCGGCGCCCGTTGCTGACGCTCACGCCCATCATGGCGATCATGGCCCGGCTGTCGGGATGTCGGCTCCCGGCAGCGTCCAGCAGCTCGACGCAGTCTTGTCTGCCGCCAAGGCGGCGGGCATCGATTCCCCGCATGTCGAGATGCGGCCGCCTCGGGCCGAGGGGCAGGCCTGGCTGGTGCGGGAATACGACCGGAGCTGGCCGACCCAGGTCGACACGCTCGCGCTCGACCCGCGCGATCTTTCCGTCGTCAGCCGCGCCGATTTCGAGACCTTCCCGCTGATCGCGAAGCTGATCCGCTGGGGCATCGACGCCCATATGGGCATCCTGTTCGGCTGGCCGAACCAACTGCTGATGGCAGGGCTCGGCATCGCGCTCATCGTGACCACGCTGCTCGGCTACCGGATCTGGTGGCGGCAGCGGCCTGCGCCGGGGGCGCTGCCACGCACGCTGACGTGGGCCTGGCTGCGGCTCGGCTGGGCGGGCAGGGCGATCGTGGCCCTCGTCGGGGCGGGATTGGGCTGGACGCTGCCGCTGGTCGGCGTCAGCCTCGCGGCCTTCCTGCTGGTCGATCTGGCCCGCTGGCGGCTGGCGCGAGCAGCCTGAGTCTAACAGGCGATCCGGGGCGGCTCAGCCGCTCCGGATCACGGCGCGCACGCCGTCGATGACGAACTGCACCGCCAGCGCGGCGAGGATGACGCCGAGCAGGCGGGTCAATACGACATTGCCGGTGACGCCGAGCAGGCGCGCGATCGGCACGGCCAGGAAGAAAACGACGAGGCAGGAGAGGACCACCAGCCCGCAGATCGCCGCGAGCGAGGCCAGCATCGCGACGTCGCCATTGGCGCGGCCGGCGAGCAGCATCATCGCGGTCAGGGCGCCGGGGCCGGCCATCAGCGGGATCGCCAGCGGGAAGGCGGCGACATTGCGGATATGGTCCTGGGTGATGGCGGTGTCGGCCGTCTGCTGCTTGCGCTCGTTGCGGCGCTCGAACACCATCTCGAACGAGATCCAGAACAGCAGGAAGCCGCCGGCGATGCGGAAGGCCGGGAGCGAGACGCCGAGCGCCTTCAGCACGACATCGCCGGCGAGACCGAAGAAGGCCATGATGCAGAAGGCGATGATGCAGGCGCGCACCGCGACCTGCCGCCGCTCGCTCGCCGACATGCCGCGCGTCAGCGACAGGAAGATCGGCGCCAGTCCCGGCGGATCGAGTGTCACCAGCATGGTGACGAGGGCGGAGGAGAGAAATTCGGCGAACATTCCGCTACGCTATGCTAGCTTGCCGCCACGAGCCAGACGAGATGAGCGTCTTCGACGTGCAAGGCGAGACGATAGCGCCGAGCCGCATCGAGTTTCGCGGCGATGACAGCCGTTGGACGGCGCTTTTCTATCTTGGCGTCGGCGGGTTGGCGCTCGCCTACTCCATACCCATGGGCGGATTGGAAGCGATCTTTGGAGGATTTTTCGGCGCCTTGTTCCTGCTTTTCGCTTTTGGACAAGCCTTCCGTGAGCTCGATCGCTCGATCCACTTAGTACTCGATGAGGAGGGGATCACAGCGCCCTCTGTATTTGTACAAAAAGTGCCATGGGACGCGGTGCAGAGTTATTCCTTCGATCCAAATTGCGATGTCAAGGCGGTCCTGGTTCATCTGCCGGAGCCCTCACGCTTTGAGCCCAAAGTCACAGACCCCTTGGCGGAATGGCCAGTCACTTGGTATGGCTTTCGCCTCTCGCTCGATGGGGTAGCCTGCAGCTACGAAGAGATCGAAGCTGCCTTCCGGCGCTTCGCCCCGCAGGTTCGGAAGGCCTAGCCCGCAGGCATCAGACGACGGTTTCGGCAATTTCCACATGCGGCCGCCGGTCAAACATGGCGAGATTGCGGAAGCAGCGCGAAAGCGAATCAAGAATGCCCCGTAACCTGCTGCGATGAAACGGTTTTATTTTCTCTGAATAGATTCGCGTTTCGCTGGCTTCACGCGCCGGAATCGGGTAGCCAGAGCGTTGAAAAACCAGCGGTAAACGGGACTTTTTCCCTTGAGCGAAGACAACGACGACAAGCGCGACGACGGCCCGCAGCCGGGCGGCGACATCAAGCCGATCGCGATCACCGACGAGATGAAGAAGAGCTATCTCGATTACGCCATGAGCGTGATCGTGAGCCGCGCTCTGCCTGATGTCCGCGACGGCCTCAAGCCCGTGCACCGGCGCATCCTGTTCTCGATGCACGAGAACAAGAACCTGCCCGACCGGCCCTATACCAAGTGCGCCCGCATCGTCGGCGACACGATGGGTAAATACCATCCGCACGGCAATCTCGCGGTCTATGACGCGCTGGTGCGCATGGCGCAGGACTTCTCGCTCCGCCTGCCTTTGATCGACGGCCAGGGCAATTTCGGCTCGATGGACGGCGACAGCCCGGCGGCCGATCGCTACACCGAGGCGCGCCTTGACAAGGCGGCGATGCCGCTGCTCGAAGATCTCGACCTCGACACGGTGAACTTCCAGCCGAACTATGACGGCAAGGAGCACGAGCCGACCGTCCTGCCGGCGCGCTATCCGAACCTGCTCGTCAACGGCGCCGGCGGCATCGCCGTCGGCATGGCGACCAATATCCCGCCGCACAATCTCGGCGAGGTCATCGACGCCTGCATCGCGCTGATCGACGACCCCGAGCTCTCGATCGACGACCTGATCGCGATCGTGCCCGGCCCGGACTTCCCGACCGGCGCCCAGATCATGGGCCGCAGCGGCATCCACTCGGCCTACCACACCGGGCGCGGCTCGATCGTGATGCGGGCCAAGACCCATATCGAGGAGCTGCGCAAGGAGCGCGAGGCGATCATCGTCACCGAGGTTCCCTATCAGGTGAACAAGGCGACCATGGTCGAGAAGATCGCCGATCTCGTCCGCGAGAAGCGGATCGAGGGCATCTCGGACCTGCGTGACGAATCCAACCGCGAGGGCGTGCGCGTCGTCATCGAGATCAAGCGCGATGCCGTCGCCGATGTGGTGCTGAACCAGCTCTACCGCTTCACGCCGCTGCAGACCTCGTTCGGCGCCAACATGGTGGCGCTGACCGGCGGGCGGCCCGAGATCCTGAATCTCAAGGACTTCATCTCGGCCTTCGTCGAGTTCCGCGAGGAAGTGGTCTCGCGGCGCACGCGCTACCTGCTCAACAAGGCGCGCGAGCGCGCCCATGTCCTCTGCGGCCTCGCTACCGCCGTCGCCAATATCGACGAGGTCATACGCCTGATCCGCACGGCGCCGACGCCGTCTGCCGCGCACGAGGCCCTGATGGCGCGCGACTGGCCGGCCGACGACATCGCGCCGCTGATCGCGCTGGTCGACGATCCGCGCCATCCGATGAACCCGGACGGCACCTACCGCCTGTCGGACGCGCAGGCCAAGGCGATCCTCGAGCTGCGCCTGGCACGCCTGACCGCCCTCGGCCGCGACGAGATCGGCGACGAGCTGGAGAAGCTCGCCAAGGAGATCGCCAATTATCTCGATATCCTGCGTTCGCGGGTGCGCATTCAGGAGATCATCAAGGCCGAGCTCCTGGAGGTGAAGACCGCCTTCGCGACGCCGCGCCGCACCGAGATCCACGATTGGGGTTCGGATCTCGACGACGAGGACCTGATCGCCCGCGAGGACATGGTCGTCACCGTCTCCCATGCCGGCTACATCAAGCGCGTGCCGCTCTCGACCTATCGGGCGCAGAAGCGCGGCGGCAAGGGCCGCTCCGGCATGTCGACCCGCGACGAGGATTTCGTCACCCGGCTCTTCGTCGCCGACACGCACACGCCGATCATCTTCTTCTCCTCGCTGGGCCAGGCCTACAAGGAGAAGGTCTGGCGGCTGCCGCTCTCGGCGCCGAACGCGCGCGGCAAGTTCCTCAACAACATGCTCCCGCTCGACAAGGACGAGCGCATCACCACCGTGATGCCGCTGCCCGAGGACGAGGAGAGCTGGGGCAGGCTCGACGTGATGTTCGCCACCAAGAGCGGCAATGTCCGGCGCAACAAGCTGTCCGACTTCGTCCAGGTCAATCGCAACGGCAAGATCGCGATGAAGCTCGACGAGGGCGATTCCATCGTCGACGTGCAGATCTGCTCCGAGCATGACGACGTGCTGCTGACCACCGCCGGCGGCCAGTGCATCCGCTTCGCCGTGCCCGAGGTTCGCGTCTTCAAGGGCCGCGATTCGACCGGCGTGCGCGGCATCAACCTCGCCGATGGCGACGAGGTGATCTCGCTCGCGATCCTGCACCATCTCGACGCGACGCCGGACGAGCGCGCCGCCTATCTCAAGCGTGCCGCCGCTGCCCGCAGGGCGCTGACCGGCGAGGGCGAGGAGGCGGCCGAGCCAGTGACGAGCGCAGATGCCGAGGAGACCGGCAGCGATATCGAGCTCGGCCAGGAGAAGTACGCCGAGATGGGCGCCGCCGAGCAGTTCATCCTGACGGTGTCGGAGAACGGCTACGGCAAGCGCTCCTCGTCGTTCGAGTACCGGGTGACCGGCCGCGGCGGCAAGGGCATCGTCGCCATGGTGGTCAACGAGCGCAACGGCAAGCTGGTCGCCTCCTTCCCGGCCGAGGAGAAGGAGCAGATCATGCTCGTCACCGATGGCGGGCAGGTGATCCGCGTGCCGGTCGATGCCGGCCCGCAGAACCGCATCCGCATCGCCGGGCGCTCGACCCAGGGCGTCACCGTGTTCAACACGGCCGAGGGCGAGAAGGTCGTCTCGGTCGAGCGGATCGGCGAGGAAGCCGAGGACGACAGCGAGGCCGGCGAAGGCGAGAATGGCGTGGGTGAAGAGCCGGCCGGGGAGGCGTGAGCCTCCCGCTTGCCGTCATTCTCGGGCGAAGCGGAGCGCAGACCCGAGAAGCTCCTGAGGAGATGGCGCCCACTTGCGCCTTCTCCAGCCTGAGATGCTCGGGTCAAGCCCGAGCATGACGCTGTTTTCTAGCGCAGCAGCGGAATCGCCGGGCCGATCGGCCGCAAGGCCGCATCGATTTCGGGCGTGAAGGCGGCGCCGAAGAACGGGCCGCGCAAGTCGAACGGCACGCGCGTCGAGGTCGTGGTCGAGCTCAGCGCGCCGTTGAGGTCGAGCCAGCGCCGGGTGAGATCGGCCGTGCCGTTGAGGACGACGTTGTAGCCCGAGCCGGCGATCTGCGTATCGGTGATGTAGAGCACGCCGAGATTGGCGAGCGCCGAGAGCTGCAGGGTCTCGAAGGCGCTCTTGCCTTGGCGCCAGTCGCGCGCCGAGGTCGGCGGCTTCTCGGCCTTGCGCAGCAGATCGGGGAAGGCGATGCCGCGGAATTCGCCCTGCCGGATCGTCAGGCCGGCGCGGCCGGTCAGCGAACTCACCACCTGTTCCAGACTACTGCCGACGCCGTCGAAGGCGAGCTGCCCGGTCGCGGTGCCGCTGAGCCGGGCGAGCGCCGGCAGATCGTCGGCGACCAGAGCGAGATTCACCTTTTCGAGGCCGAGCTGCAGCTTGACGTCGGCGCCGGCGGCGACCGGTGTGGCGAGGATGCGGGCGCGGGCCGAGCCGCCATAGGCCGAGGCGCGCAGCAGCGAGGCCTCGAAGCGGCCCTTGCGGATCAGGAGCTGGGCCGCGAGGTCACCGAACCGGGCCGCACCGATCCGGGCGGAGTCGAGCGACAGGCGCAGGTCGACATCGTTGGTGGTCCAGCCGTCGAATTCGAGCGGCGTGTCGGCCGTTTCGCTGCTGCCGGCCGGCATCTGCGGCTCGGCCTGGCGCAGCAGGCGCCCGAGGTCGAATTCGGCGCCGGCGAGCGTGCCCGACAGCGCCCAGTTGGGCATGGCGCCGTCGAGCTTGAGAGCGCCCTCGAGCTGGTGGCCATCGACCATGGCGACGACCGAGTCGAGCGCGGCACTGCCCGGGCCGATCTGGGCTTGCGCGGTCAATTCGACCTGACGGACCAGCGAGGCGATGCGTGGGCGCGGACCGATCCAGGCGAGGGCGTCGGACAGCGATTTCGTGCTGAACTCGACCTGGCCGCTGGTGGTGCCCTGGGCGGCCGAGCGCGTGCCGTTGAGGCGCAGGTTCATCACGCGCGAGCCGAGGGAGAAGGCAGTGCGGGCCCGCTCGCCGGCAACGGGCCAGAGGATATCGACCTTGGTTGCCTCGCCGCGCCAGGTGAACGAGCCGGCGAGCGCGACCGGTGCCTGCGCCGTCCGTTCCTCGATCAGCAGGTTGACGTCGCGCAGCGTCGTCAGGACCGTGCTCTCCGAGCGCATCATCACGCTGCCGGAATTCAGAACGAGCCGGGTCTGGCTGTCGAGACGCGCGAGATAGCCGAGAATGCGGTCGAGCCAGAGAGCGTAGCTGCCACCGGCTTCACCGGCGGCGATGTCGATCTCAGGTGCGACCAGATCGATGCGGTCGAAGTCGAGCTGTCCGCCGATCAGGGGCAACAGGCGGGCGCGGGCGCGCAGGCGCGCTGCCTTGCCCGAGAGCACGCCCTGCGGATCGACGAAGCTGACATCGGAGAGGCTGATCCGGGGCAGCGGCAAGATCGCGATCTCGGCGCGGCGCATGCCGGTCACCTTGAGGCCGGTCCGGGCTTCGATGCCGGCGACGACGGAGCGCTCGACCTGCGACAGAGCAAGATTCCACGACCGCAGCCCGAGCGTGAGCAGCAGCGCGGCGACGGCGAAGCCGATCAGGAGTGCGCGTCGTGACATGGCCGGGTGTCGTGGCCTTCATCTGCGTGACGGCGGGAGCCCGTCGTCAGGCAATCCGATAGCGCGAGCGATTCGGCTGGAGCAGCCGGACTATCGTCGCGCGGCAAGGGTTTAGTCCTCCGGCTCGTGAATGTCGAGTTCTGCACCCGCCTGGACGCCGGAAAGCCGGGGAAACATCTCAATTCTCGCGTGAAACCGGTTGCTGCTCGCCGGCTTGGGCGAGTCTCAGCGCCGGATAGATGCCGATCGCGACGATCAGCAGCGCCGCCAAGGCGCCGTCCTCGAAGACGCCGCGGGCGGCGTGGCCATAGACCAGGGTGGCGAGGGTGTCGAAATTGAGTGGGCGCAGCAGCAGCGTCGCCGGCAATTCCTTCATGCAATCGACGAAGACGAGCAGGGCGGCAGCGGCGATGGCCGGACGCATCAGCGGCCAGTGCAGCCGGCGCAGCAATTCGTGCCGGTCGGCGCCGAGCGAGCGCGCGGCGTCGTCGATGCGCGGCGAGATGCGGGCATAGCCGCTCTCGACCCCGTTCACGGCGATGGTAAGGAAGCGCACGAGATAGGCGATGACCAGGGCAGCGCCCGAGCCGAGCAGGACCAGGCCCGGGCTCGCGCCGAAGAGCGCGCGGCTGGCGTCGGCGACGAGGTTGTCGAAAGCGGCGAGCGGCACCAGCAGCCCGAGCGCCAGCACCGTGCCCGGCAAGGCGTAGCCGAGCGAGGCGATGCGGGCGAGCAGCGGCAAGGCGCGCTCACGCCCGAGCCGCAGCGCCGCGGCGATGCCGAGGCCGATCGCAACAATCAACGCGGCCGAAAGCGCCGAGATCGCGACGGTATTGGCGAGCGCCCTCCAGAGCGCCGCATCGGCCTGGACGAGGAGGTCGCGGCGCCACAGTTCGGCCAGCAGGTAGTAGAGCGGCAGCACCGCCCCGAACAGCGCCGGCAGGAAGCAGGCGAGCGACGCCGCCCAGCCGCGAGCCCCCGAGAGCTGGATGCGGCCGACCGGGCGCGGCCGCTTGACCGGCAGGGCGAAGCGCCGCCCGCCGCGCGTGCGCGCCTCGGCGGCCATCAATCCGACCACGACGAGCAGCATGACGCAGGCGATCTGGGTGGCGCCGGCCAGCGAGCCGCGATTGATCCAGGTGGTGTAGACCGAGATGGTCAGCGAGCGGACGCCGAGATATTCGCTGGCGCCGATATCGTTCAGCGTCTCGAGCAGAGCGAGGGTGAGGCCGGCGGCGAGGGCGGGGCGGGCCATCGGCAGGCCGATGCGCCAGAACAGCGGCCAGCGCCTTGTCCCGAGCGTGCGGGCGGATTCGATCAGCGCGGCACTCTGCATCGAAAAGAGCGCGCGCACGCTGAGATAGACATAAGGGTAGAGCACGATCCCGAGGATCAGGATCGCGCCCGGCAGGTTGCGCGGATCGGGAAACCAGTAGTCGCGCAGCGAGCGCCAGCCGGTCAGTGCCCTGAGCGCAGTCTGGAACGGCCCCTGGAAACCAAGGATTTCGACGTAGACATAGGCGGTGATGTAGGTCGGCAGCGCCAGCGGCAGCACCAGCAGCCATTCCAGGCTGCGGCGGCCGGGGAATTCATACTGGGTCACCAGCCAGGCGGTGCCGGTGCCGACCGTCCCGCAGAACAGGGCGACGCCGGCGAGCAGCAGGGCCGTGTTCCAGAGCGCGACCGGCAGGACATTGGCGGCCAGATGCGGCCAGACCGTCAGCGCCTCGCGCGACAATGCGGTGAAGGCGAGCGCCAGCACCGGCAGGGCAACCAGGCCGGCGGCAGCCGCGGTGACATAAACCAGACGCGTCGACGGCCGCCAGCGAGCTGGCGGCCGTTCTGGATGCGCTGTGGATGCGCTCAGGCTCAATTGTCGAAGCCGGCCTTGTCGACCAGCTCGGAGGCGGCCTTGCGGTTCTTGGCGATATCGGCGAGCGGCAGCTTGTCCGGTGTGACGGCGCCGAGCAGCTTCACGGCCGCGGCTTCCTTGACGTCGGCATTGACCGGGAACTCGAAATTGCCGTCGGCATAGAGGTGCTGAGCCTTCTCGCCGAGCATGTACTCGATCAGCTTGACGGCGTTCTCCTTGTTCGGCGCGTGCTTGGCGATCGCGGCGGCCGAGACGTTCACATGGGTGCCGCCATTGGCGAAGGTGGTCTTGAGCGGCTTGATCGCCTCGTACCAGCCCTTCTGCTCGTTCGTCGCCTTGCTCATCAGCCCGATATAATAGGTGTTGATGATGGCGATGTCGCACTGGCCCGAGAGGATGTCACGGGCGACGTCGCGGTCGCCGCCGCCGGGCTTGCGGGCGGTGTTGGCCTTGAGCGCCTTCAGATAGGCCTCGGTCTTCTCCGCGCCGTGATGGCCGAGATAGGCCGAGAACAGGGCCGTGTTGTAGGGGTGCTGGCCCGAGCGGATGCAGAACTTGCCCTTCCACTTGGGATCGGCGAGGTCCTCATAGGTGATCGCGCCCTGCTTCACTCGGTCCTTGGAGACGACGACGATGCGGGCGCGCTTGGTCAGCGTGATCCAGTTGTCACCGGCGCCGCGCAGCTGGGCCGGCACGATCTTGTCGACCAGCGCCGACTTGACCGGCTGGGTAACGCCGGCATCGGCCGCCGCCTGGATCTCGCCGACATCGACCACGAGCATCACGTCGGCCGGGCTGTTGGCGCCTTCGGCCTGGATGCGCTGCTGCAGCCCGTCCTTGAGGAAGACCGCGTTGACCTTGATGCCGGTGTCCTTGGTGAAGGCCTCGATCACCGGGTTGAGCAGAGCCGGCTCACGCGTCGTGTAGAGGTTGACGCTCTGCGCAAGGGCAGGGGCGGCCAGCAGGCAGGACGCCAGGGCTGTCGCGGCGAGCGCTGTGCGGATGGTCATGGTTCGCTCCTTCGGGCGGGGCTGTGCAAATCGGCCATTCGAGAGGGAGCGGTAGAGCGGCAAACCGGGGTGGTCAAGGGTAATATCCCTTTTATTTCAATGCGTTATATCTATTCTAAACTGGCTTCTCATTGGATGAATTCTAATCTTTGCGACTCAAAGGTTGTCACCGACCGCTCGGCCGGTTCCGCTCGGAGGATCTAAAAGTGGTACGACTTCAATAGCTTGATGAGGAGCTTTTCCGCCGCCGGAAGCTGGTGGAATGGCGCAGGCCTGGGTGAGATTGTTTCAGTTCGCCTGTTCGGCATGACGCTGTGCCGGGACCGTGAACCGCCGGACATATCCGGCTGCACGCTGGGATTGCGGGTAAGGGCCGTGCGTATGCCTTTGCGCACCGCGATGCCGTGACTTTTCTACAACATCGGCAGCTATTGCAGCGTAGCGCGGGCGGACTGCCACGATTGCCGCGAAGCCGCCATAAAGCGGCCTCAGCTGCAAATTTCAGTAACTATCTGAGATACGGAAGAATTAAGCCCCTTCAGGCAGGATGCGGAGCATAAAATGCTCGGTCGGTGGCTCGGGGGCTCACGATTGCACCGGCGGGCGGCGGCGTGGCACATCTGGCGCCCGCTAGGTGGGGTGGCGGGACAGAGTTTGAATGGACGCACGCGTATTCGATAAGTCGAAGCTGCCCAGCCGGCACGTGAGTGTCGGGCCGGCCCGTGCTCCGCATCGCTCCTATTATTACGCGATGGGCATGACCGCGAAGCAGATCGCGCAGCCCTTCGTCGGCGTCGCCTCCTGCTGGAACGAGGCCGCGCCCTGCAACATCGCCCTGATGCGCCAGGCCCAGGCCGTGAAGAAGGGCGTCGCCTCGGCCAATGGCACGCCGCGCGAGTTCTGCACGATCACCGTGACCGACGGCATCGCCATGGGCCACCAGGGCATGAAGTCGTCGCTGGCTTCGCGCGAAGTCATCGCGGACTCGGTCGAACTCACCATGCGCGGCCATTGCTATGACGCGCTGGTCGGCCTCGCCGGCTGCGACAAGTCGCTGCCCGGCATGATGATGGCGATGGTGCGCCTCAACGTGCCCTCGATCTTCATCTATGGCGGCTCGATCCTGCCCGGCAATTTCAAGGGCCAGCCCGTCACTATCCAGGATGTGTTCGAGGCGGTCGGCAAGCACTCGGTCGGCGCGATGTCGGACGAGGACCTGAAGGAGCTCGAGGAGGTCGCCTGCCCGTCCTCCGGCTCCTGCGGCGCCCAGTTCACCGCCAACACCATGGCGACCGTCGCCGAGGCGATCGGCCTGGCGCTGCCCTATAGCTGCGGCGCGCCGGCCCCCTACGATGTCCGCGACACCTTCTGCTACACCGCCGGCGAGATGGTGATGGACCTGATCGCCCGGAACATCCGCCCGCGCGACATCGTCACCCGCAAGGCGCTGGAGAATGCGGCGATGGTCGTGGCTGCCTCCGGCGGCTCGACCAATGCGGCGCTGCACCTGCCGGCGATCGCGCATGAATGCGGCATCGACTTCGACCTGTTCGCGGTCGCCGAGATCTTCAAGAAGACGCCCTACGTCGCGGATCTCAAGCCGGGCGGAAAATACGTCGCCAAGGACATGTTCGAGGTCGGCGGTATTCCGCTGCTGATGAAGACCCTGCTCGACAACGGCTATCTGCACGGCGACTGTATGACGGTGACTGGCCGCACCATCGCCGAGAACCTCGCCTCGGTGAAGTGGAACGACAAGCAGGACGTCGTCCATCCCGCCAACAAGCCGATCACCCAGACCGGCGGCGTCGTCGGCCTCGAGGGCAATCTGGCGCCGGAAGGCGCTATCGTGAAGATCGCCGGCATGCCGCAGGAGAGCCTGGTTTTCGCCGGTCCGGCGCGCTGCTTCGATTGCGAGGAGGACGCGTTCAAGGCCGTCACCAACCGCGACTACAAGGTCGGCGACGTGCTGGTCATCCGCTATGAGGGGCCCAAGGGCGGCCCCGGCATGCGCGAGATGCTGGCGACCACGGCGGCGCTCTACGGCCAGGGCATGGGCGACAAGGTCGCGCTGATCACCGATGGCCGCTTCTCGGGTGCGACCCGCGGCTTCTGCGTCGGCCATGTCGGCCCCGAGGCCGCCGTCGGCGGGCCGATCGGCCTGATCCGCGACGGGGACATCATCGAGCTCGACGCCATCACAGGAAAGCTTGCAGTCCGCCTTTCTGATGCCGAACTTGAAGAGCGTCGTAAGGCCTGGACGCCGCGCCAGACAGACTACCGGTCGGGCGCGCTTTGGAAATACGCGCAGACGGTCGGATCCGCCAAGGGCGGCGCCGTCACCCATCCGGGAGGCGCAGCCGAGACACAGTGCTATGCGGATATCTGAGGCCATCATTGCCGGAGCGTTGCTTGCTCTGGGCTGCCAGCAGGCAGCCTGGGCGCAGAACGCGGCCGTGGAGCGCGTGCCGCTGCCGCCGCTCCCGATTCCCGGCGCCGCCCTGCCGGAGCCGGAGGTGGAGAGCCGCGCCGCGCCCGCGCCGCTTGCTCCCGGGCGTGGCGCGATCGCGCCGGCCCCGAGCGGGCCGGCCGCCCACACCGCCTTGCCGATAGCCCCGTTCAGCAGCGCCCGCGACGCGCTGAAGGCGTGGATGCGCGATTCGACCGCGGGCGATCAGGCCGGCGCCGTGCGGGCGCTCGAATACGCCGCGGCGCAGGGCCATCTCGCCGCGCAGTTCAAGCTGGGCCGCGTCTACGCCAGCGGCGACGGCGTTCCCACGAACGATCTCAAGGCCTTCGAGTATTTCTCGAAGATCGCGGACGAGAATGCCGACGAGGTTCCCGGCACTTCGGACGGGCGTATCGTCTCGGCTGCCTTCGTCGCGCTCGGCGGCTATTTCCTCGACGGGATCAAGGGCACCTATGTGAAGCCCAACCCCGATCGCGCCTTCGACATGTTCCACTACGCCGCCTCCTATTTCGGCGACCCGGACGGCCAGTACAATCTCGCCCGGCTCTATCTCAACGGCACCGGCGTCTCGCGCGACCCGCGCCAGGCGGCGCGCTGGATGAAGCTCGCGGCCGAGAAGGGCCATGCCCCGGCACGCGCCGTCTTCGGCGACATGCTGCTGCGCGGCGGCGACGGCGTGCCGCGCCACCCGATCATGGGGCTGATGTGGCTGGCGCTGGCTCGCGAGGGCGCCGACATCGCCCGCGAAGGCTGGATCGTCGAGCGCTACGACGCCGCTTTCGCCAATGCGAGCGCGAGCGACCGGACGGCGGCGTTGGCCCTGGTCGAGCGCCAGCACGTGCGCGCCGAGCGGCGCTGACTGCATCCAGCGTCTGGAGGCCGAAGTAGCCGAGGTATCGAACCTCGGAGCTTCCGCCATGCGTCATACCGCACGCCTCAGCTTCATCGCCGCCTTCGCGGTGCTCGCCATCCACGGCGCGGGCGCGCAGGAGCGCTTCGAGGACTGGCCGCCGCTGACCAACCCGTTCCCGAGCACTGGCGGCGGCGGCATCATGATCCACGACTACGACCCGGTCGTCGTTGGCGGCAAATGCAGCACACGCTTCCGGGCGGTCGAGCCTGATGGCACGACCTATCACAACCTGATCGAGTTCGAGGCGACCGAGGCGCAAGGTGGCGTGCTCTGCAGCAATGGCCGCTGGCGCTCGGCCGATGGCAGCGCCAGCGGCACGACACCGTTCCGGGTGTTCATCAAGGACGGCGTCAGGCGCGGCTCGCCGGAATAGGTGTGCCGAGGCCTCAGTTCAGCTCGATCAGCACCGGGACATGGTCCGAGGCCTTGTCCCAGCCGCGGACGTGCTTGGCGATCGAGACGGCGCCGAGCCTGTCGGCCGCCTGCGGCGAGAGCAGGAGGTGGTCGATGCGGATGCCGTTGTTCCGCTGCCAGGCACCGGCCTGGTAATCCCAGAAGGTGTAGAGGCCGGCGGCATCGGTGGTGGCGCGCAGCGCCTCGGTGAAGCCGAGGCTCTGCAGCTTGCGGAAGGCGGTGCGCGTCGGCGGCAGGAAGAGCGCGTCGCCGGCCCAGGCTGCGGGATCTCGGGCGTCGCGCGGCTCGGGGATGACGTTGTAGTCACCGGCCAGGACCAGCGGCTCCTCATGCGCGAGCAGGCCCTTCGCATGCACAGCGAGCCGCTCCATCCAGGCCAGCTTGTAAGGGTATTTCTCGGTGTTCGGCGGGTTGCCGTTGGGCAGGTAGATCGAGGCGAGGCGCACCACGCCGTCGCCATGCGGCAGCACGCCTTCGAGATAGCGCGCCTGCTCGTCACTCTCATCGCCTGGCAGGCCGCGGCGGACATCCTCAAGCGCGCTGCGCGAGATGATGGCGACGCCGTTGAAGCCCTTCTGGCCGTGGGTGGTGACCTGCCAGCCGGCTTCCTCGATCTCGGCGCGCGGAAAATCGGCGTCGATGCATTTCAGCTCCTGCAGGCAAAGCGCGTCGGGCTCGGCCTCCTTCAGGAAGGCGAGCACATGGGTCAGGCGCTGGCGGATCGAATTGACGTTCCAGGTGGCGATGCGCACGGGGCCGGCTCCGATTCAGACGAGCGCAGACTAAGAGCCGGGTGGCCCGTCAATGCAAGTCAGCAGATTCGGCAAACCAACCGCGACTGCGAGCCCTTCAGGCCAAGGACGCCGACAAGATAGAAAATGGCGCCGCCCAGAAGCCCGAGAACCAGAGAAAGCAGCAGGTGCACGAAAACATAACCGCCGAGGAACGAACCCGATTCGAGAAGGGCGAAAATCGCGAGGAGCAGCGAAGGGATACTCGCAATCACGCCCCCGGTGACAATGACGATACGGGCGGTGGGCGCCACGTGGCCATAGTAGAAGAGCAGGAGAGTAGGGATACCGAACATCAGCGCGGGTGGGTAGGCGCCCATCAGCGCGACTTGCTTCAGCTGTGAGAGATAGTGCGTGTAGCTTGTCTGCGATGAACCGGCGAACCAGAAGCCGGAAGCAAGCAAGGCGGCCGGGATTGCCGGCGCGACGATCAGAGCAAGGAAGAGGCGCCAAAGCGGCGGTCTGGCCTGCATGCCTCATACTCGCATCGGGCCGGCCGCGCGTCAAAGCGCGCGGCCGGCTTCGTCGATCCTTACGGGCAGGCGCGGACCACGCCGCCCGAGCCGATATACGTGCCGGTCGACGGGTCGTAGCTGCGGAAGCGGCGCGAGCAATAGGCGATCGCGTCGGCATCCGGCTCGACATAAGCGGGCGCCGGGGCGACGTAGACGGGCGGCGGCGGGGCTGCATAGACCGGGCCGGGTGCGAGCAGGGCGCCGGCGGCAAGAGCGCCGAGCGCACCGGCAGCGATGCCGGCGCCGACGGCCGCGCCGCGATTATAGCGATAGCCTCGTCCGTAATAGCCGTAGCGCGGGCCGTAATAGCGGCGGTACTGCACCTGCTCGACGAGATTGGTCGAGCCGGCGGTGGCAATGCTCGCCTGAGCCGGCGCCAGCGGGGCGGCGGCAGCCGGCGTTGCCAGGGCAAAGCCGCCGGCGAGGGCGGCGGCGATCATCGTCGTCCTGATCATCTCGAACTCCTTGTCCCTCCCGGATGGGAGGATTCCCCGCGCGAACCTATCGGTATCGCCCGGACACTGTCACCTCAGCGTCAGAACTAGACGCAAAACGCGGCCAAATTTCAACGATTTCCGGCAGCTTTCGGTGTTTTTCGGCTTGCGCGTCACCGCGTCAGGCCCCATTTCGCGTTTCCGCATTGCACAACCGATCCGGGAGACCCATGTCGCATTCCGCCGAACCCGCCGACCTTCCTGCCAACGGCCCGCTGCGGCCGCTGCCGATGGTGATCTTCGCTTCGCGCTGGCTGCAGGTGCCGCTCTATCTCGGCCTGATCGTGGCGCAGTGCGTCTACGTCTTCCTGTTCCTCAAGGAGCTCTGGCACCTCGTCAACCACGCCTTCGACTTCAGCGAGCAGCAGATCATGCTGGTCGTACTGGGGCTGATCGATGTGGTGATGATCTCCAACCTGCTGATCATGGTGATCGTCGGCGGCTACGAGACCTTCGTCTCCCGCCTTCGGCTGCAGAACCATCCGGATCAGCCGGAATGGCTGAGCCACGTCAACGCCTCGATCCTCAAGATCAAGCTCGCCATGGCGATCATCGGCATCTCCTCGATCCACCTGCTGCGGACCTTCATCGAGGCCGGCAATATCGGGGGCCCTACGGCAACGAACTACACCACCACGGGCGTGCTGCTGCAGACGCTGATCCACACCATCTTCATCGTCTCGGCGCTCGGCATCGCCTGGGTCGATCGTATGACGCTCGGCGGCAGCAGCAAGGGGCATTGATCTGAAGCGTCATGCTTGGGCTTGACCCGAGCATCTCAGGTCGGAGAAGGCTCGGGCCTACGTCCTCTCGTCATGAGATTCTCGGGTCTGCGCTTCGCTCCGCCCGAGAATGACGCACGGGTCAGCCCCGCGCTCGTCGCGGCGGCAGGCCCTTGACCAGCGGCGAGGCGAGGCCCGGCGCGGTCTCGACGCCGAGCGAGGGCAGGGCCAGCGTGCGCTGGCCGCGGAAGTCGACATGGCAGACGAGGAGGCCGCGCTCCTCGATATAGCCGATCAGGCGCCGCGCCCGGCTCGGCGAATGGCTGCCATAGGCTTCAGCCAGTTCGGCGTCGGAGGGGCAGGGCGCCCCTTCGATCGCGCTGCGGGCGATGAACAGGAAGAGCCCGTGCAGGTCCTCCGGCAGGCTCTCGGCTGCCGTCAGCGCCTTTTCCCAGGCATCGGAGGACAACACCTCCTCGCTCGCCCCGGCGCGGGCGACAGCAAGGCGCTTGCGGAAGGCGTCCAGGCTGGTCTCCGGCCCGCTGACGCGGCGCATCCGGCAGCGCACGGTGAAATCCTGGTAGAGAACCGCGACCGGCCGGTCGCGCGCCTCGGGATCGTCGAGCAGTTCGTTGAGAATCTCGACCAGTGCCGCAGCGCGCTCGGCCGGATCCATCTCGATCTCGGGCTCGACCGGGGCCGGCACGGGAGCCTGCGTCTCGATCCGGCGGATGATCTCGGGCGCCACCACCGGCCGCGGGCGCGGTTGCTTCGGCCAGGGCGCGGGCGCGACCTCGTCCTCTCCGGCGGTGAAGATCAGCTTGCTGGCATCCTCCGGTGCCTGCTCGGGCAGCGGCATCAGGCTCGGCGCACCGCCACGATCGACAGAAGCGACAGGACCGATACGGACCGGCAGCGGCTTCTTCGACAAGGCCGGGCCGAGCGCGACGAACTGGCCGCGCTCGAGGTCGCGGAACATCTCGGCCTGGCGCCGGTCCATGCCGAGCAGGTCGGCGGCGCGCTGCATGTCGATGTCGAGGAAGGTGCGGCCCATCAGGAAGTTGGAAGCTTCCGCCGCGACGTTCTTGGCGAGCTTGGCGAGGCGCTGCGTCGCGATTACCCCGGCGAGGCCGCGCTTGCGGCCACGGCACATCAGGTTGGTCATCGCGCCGAGCGAGAGCCGGCGCGCCTCGTCCGAGGCCTCGCCCGCCATCACCGGCGCGAAGAGCTGGGCCTCGTCGACCACGACCAGCATCGGATACCAATGGGCGCGGTCGATATCGAAGAGGCCGCCGAGGAAGGCGGCAGTGGCGCGCAGCTGCTCGTCGGCGTCGAGCTCCTCGAGATTGAGCACGACCGAGACGCGGTGCTGACGCACGCGCAGGGCGATCTTCTGGAGCTCGATCGGGCTCGCCGTGCCATCGACCACGACATGGCCGAACTGATCGGCCAGCGAGACGAAGTCGCCCTCGGGATCGATGATCGCCTGCTGTACCAGCGGCGCGCTCTGCTCGAGCAGGCGGCGCAGCAGATGCGACTTGCCCGAGCCGGAATTGCCCTGAACCAGCAGACGGGTCGCCAGCAATTCGGCGAGGTTAAGCTCAGCGGGCTCGCCGCTGCGCGTCGACCCCATGTCGATGCCAGTCTTCATGCCGGGAATCCAGGCCGCTCCTTGCCGTGGCGGAAAACACAAGGCGGCGCTTCTAGCATGCCCGCCGGCAGTCAAGGCAAGGCCTGGCCTGCATTCCACAGCTTTGCGTGGCGCGGGACACAAGGCTCCGTCAGATGTGAGGAGCAGCATCGCCCGATCGCCGCGTGCTATGGTGGACGAATGGGCACGACGACCTTCTTCGGCACCGATGCGGATATCGCCCGGGTTTGGCGATGGCTGTTCGAGATGCCGGGGCTCCGGATTTTCGAAGACTATTCGCGGCCGGACAGACCCAATCGCTGGTTCGACAGCTGGGACGACGTTTCCACCTGTCTGAATGACGGCAAGATCTCGCTCGCGGCGTGGCCGGAAGCGGCGGGCGGGCGGCCGCTCGCGGAGGAGGTCGTTTTCACCGCCGAGACACAACGAGAGCTGGGCGGGAAGGGCCGAACGATCCTGCGCAGCCCTGCAACAATCAAGGTCCAGCGCAACAATGACCAGAATGGTTGCCTGGCTTCGGCATGGATCGCCTGTTGGAATGAAAAGGGCGCGCGTCAGCGATCGGTCTTTGCCGAGGGCGCGCTCGATCAGGTCGACTGGACAAGGCTGCGTTCCGTAGCCGGCAAGCTCCAAAGGCAGGTGACCAAATCCGCCCCCGCGAAGCTGCAATCCTCCCCGGTGATGGCCGACGCCTTTGAACGATTCCGGCTCGGCGAGATCAGGCTGTGGGCGTGGGGCGAGGCCTGCACCTACCCTTCGCCACTCGTCGTAGAGACCTGACCGGAGGCGGATTCGGTTCGCTGGCATCGTCGCGGAGGACGGCCTGAACGGGATCGGTTATGATCCGATTCCAGGCGCTGCCCGTGCCTCCTCCCTCCAACCGGGAAGCACGCTGCCGTGCAGGGTCATTCCATCTTCGTCGAACCGACTGTTCGAGCGCTGCGCATAAGGAGGGATTGCGGACGAGGCTCGCATCAGGAGGTCCATCGATGAAGCTCTCCGCACCCGTCTATCGCCTGAAGCGCAAGGCCAAGGAATTGGCGCGCAAGGACGCTATCCCGCTCCATCTCGCGCTCGACCGCGTCGCTCTCGGCGAGGGGTTCGGCGCCTGGAGCCTGCTCGCGGCCAAGTCGGCCGAAACCCTGTCCGCCGAGGGGTTGCTGGCTCGCCTTGAGCCGGGCGACCTGCTGCTGATCGGTGCGCGGCCGGGGCATGGCAAGACGCTGCTCAGCCTCCAGCTCGCCGTCGAGGCGATGAAGGCCGGTCGCCGCGCAGTGTTTTTCACGCTGGAATATACCGCCAAGGACACGCTCGGCCGCTTCCGGGCGCTCGGTGTCGAGCCCGCGCAGTTCGAGGCGCTGTTCACCTTCGACGATTCGGATGCGATCAGCGCCGGTCACATCACGCGGGCGCTGGCCAATGCACCGCGCGGCACCCTCGCGATCGTCGACTACCTGCAACTGCTCGACCAGAAGCGCGGCAATCCGGAGCTGGCGGACCAGATTCGCGATCTCAAGGCGTTCGCGCAGGCGAGGGGGATGATCCTCGCCTTCATCTCGCAGATCGACCGCTCCTATGAACCAGCGCTGAAGCCCTGTCCGGATTTCGCCGACGTCCGCCTGCCGAACCCGCTCGATCTCTCGCTGTTTAGCAAGAGCTGCTTCCTGCACGAGGGTGAAATTCGGTTTCGGGCGGCAGGGTAGCCTCGCGTGAAAACTCGAAACCTTCGCGTCATTCCGAAGCTGTGGGCGGAATGACGCGTTTGTCGCTCGAGAGAGATCAGCGAGGGCAGCCGCGCGTGCGCTCGGCGCGCTGGATGTCGGCGATCACACGGCGCTGGGTCGCCGAGAGCGGCACGTCCTCGACATTGTCGTACTGGCAGCCGGCATTGCCGAAGGCGCTGATACCGCGCTGGGTGCGGAAGCAATAGCCCTGCGCCTTGTAGATCTCGTTGCGCTGGTACCAGAGGTCTTCGCAGCTCTGAGCCGCCGCAGGCGTGGCGGTCGCAAACAGCGGCAGGGCGATGCCGAAGGCGAGGGTGGGGAGGAGAAGCTTCGACATGACGACCTCTTGCGGTGCGAGCGCTATGTTGTCGCCCCTTGCGGACGCGACAAGTCTTTTCGCTCGCTGCCATGGCAGGATCACGATCTTGTTGCATCGGGATACGATCGCTCCGCTGGCAAAGCCGTGAATTGACGCAGCCCCGCCCGCGGAGGACAAGAATTGAGGGATCTTTCAGCCTTTCGCTTGCCACATCGAGGCGAGCTGGGCGTTGGCCAAATTGCCGCAGGGATCGCCAGCGGCACTGCGCGCTGGTGCCGTCATCGGGTATGTTCCTCCCGACAAACAATGATAGTGCGCGCGAATCGCGCCCTGGAAAGGACCGTCACCATGATCTTCTCTTCGCTGCGCCGTCTGGCGCTCGCCGGCATCGCCGCCTGCGCGCTCGGCGTCGCCACCGTGCCGGCGCAGGCCCAGTCGCTCTCGGCCGAGCAACGCGCGGCCGTGGTCGAGCTGATCAAGGAGACGCTGCTGAAGAATCCCGAGCTGATCCAGGAGGCGCTGGTCGAGCTGGAGAAGCGTAACCAGGTCGCGCAGGTCGAGGCGCAGCGCAATGCGCTGGCGGCCGAGAAGGCGAGCCTGACCGACCCCGCGACCTCGGTGATCGCCGGCAACCCGCAGGGCGACGTCACCCTCGTCGAGTTCATGGATTACAATTGCGGCTTCTGCAAAAGGGCGATGGAGGATGTCCGCGCCCTCGCCAAGGACGATCCCAAGCTCAAGGTCGTGATCAAGGACTTCCCGATCCTCGGCCCCGACTCGGTCGAAGCCAGCCGCGTCGCCATCGCGGTGAAGAACCAGCTCCAGGGCCAGAAGTACTGGGACTTCCATCTCAAGCTGATGGCCACGAAGGGCCGGGTCAATGGCGCCAAGGCGATGGAGATCGCCAAGGAAGCCGGAGCCGACATCGAGCGGGTCAAGAAGGATATCGAGGCCCCGGCGACGCGTGCCGTGATCGAGCAGACGGTCGCGCTCGGCGACCGGCTCGGCCTCACCGGCACGCCGGCCTTCATCGTCGGCGACGAGGTGGTGTTCGGCGCGGTCGGCCAGGCGGCGCTGAAGCAGAAGATCGATGCCGTCCGCAAATGCGGCAAGGCGACCTGCAGCGGCTGAGTTTCTGCCTGGAGCAGCCTTCGCTGCGTCGTTTCTGTGGACCGACTCCCGAAACGGCGGCGATTTGCATAGGCAAGGCGCCCGGCGGGCGCCTTCGCCCTTTTCCTGACCGGCCAATCCGGGTAAAGACGCGCGACATCGCGAGGCTGCCGGCTTGATCCGGCGCCATTCATTCGCATATGCGCATCCTCTTCGGGACCTGCCGTCCCGCCCATCGAGCTCACGAAGACGGTGAAATCCGCCATGGCGACCAAGAGCCCCATCGACCCCGAACTCGTGCGCGAGATGGCGCAACTGATCAACGAGACCGATCTGACCGAGATCGAGGTGCAGAAGGGCGACCTGCGCATCCGCGTCGCCCGCACCATCACCGCAAACGTGATGGCGCCGGTCGCGGCCGCGCCGGCCTTCGCGCCTGCGCCTGCGGCAGTCGCAGCGCCTGCCGCTGCTCCGGCCGATGCCAAGGCGGCTGCCGCCCATCCCGGCACGGTCAACTCGCCGATGGTAGGCACCGCCTATCGCCGGCCCTCGCCGGAGGCCAAGCCCTTCATCGAGGTCGGCCAGGAGGTGAAGGCGGGCGAGCGCGTGCTGCTCGTCGAAGCGATGAAGACCTTCAACGACATCGTCGCGCCCCGCGCCGGCAAGGTCGTCGCCATCCTGGTCGAGGACGGTCAGCCGGTCGAGTACGGCGAGCCCCTGCTGGTGATCGAGTGAGGATTCATCCGGGCGGGAGCGGGCTCAAGATGTTCGACAAGATCCTGATCGCCAATCGCGGCGAGATCGCGCTGCGGGTGCTGCGGGCTGCCAAGGAACTCGGCATCGCCACGGTCGCCGTGCATTCGACCGCCGACGCCAACGCCATGCATGTGCGCCTCGCCGACGAGAGCGTCTGCATCGGCCCGCCGCCGGCGCGCGAGAGCTATCTCAACATCCCCGCTTTGATCGCCGCCTGCGAGATCACCGGGGCGGACGCGGTCCACCCCGGCTACGGCTTCCTGTCCGAGAACGCCCGCTTCGCCGAGATCCTGGAGCGGCACAACATCGCCTTCATCGGCCCCAAGGCCGAGCACATCCGCAGCATGGGCGACAAGATCGAGGCCAAGCGCACCGCCAAGCGCCTCGGCATTCCCTGTGTGCCCGGCTCGGAAGGCGGCGTCGCCGATGACGAGGAGGCGCTGCGGATCATCAGAGAGATCGGCCTGCCCGTCATCATCAAGGCGGCGTCGGGCGGCGGCGGCAAGGGCATGAAGGTCGTGCGTAGCGAGGACGAGGTGTCCGTCGCGCTTTCCACGGCCCGTACCGAGGCCAAGGCCAATTTCGGCGACGACGCCGTCTATATCGAGAAATACCTCGAGAAGCCGCGCCATATCGAGATCCAGGTGCTCGGGGACGGCAAGGGCCGGGCGATCCATCTCGGCGAGCGCGACTGCTCGCTGCAGCGCCGCCACCAGAAGGTCTGGGAGGAGGGGCCGTCACCTGCGCTCAACGCCGGCGAGCGCGACCGGATCGGCGCGATCTGCGCCAAGGCGATGGCCGATATGGGCTATCTCGGCGCCGGCACGATCGAGTTCCTCTACGAGGACGGCGAGTTCTACTTCATCGAGATGAACACCCGCATCCAGGTCGAGCATCCGGTCACCGAGATGATCACCGGGATCGACCTGGTCAACGAGCAGATTCGCATCGCCGCCGGCGCGCCGCTCTCGATCAGCCAGAAGGACGTCGTCATCGAGGGCCACGCCATCGAATGCCGCGTCAATGCCGAGCATCCCGCGACCTTCCGGCCCTCGCCGGGCAAGATCGCCTCGTTCCATACGCCTGGCGGCCTCGGCGTGCGCGTCGATTCGGCTGCCTATCAGGGCTATGTCATCCCGCCGCACTACGACTCGCTGGTCGGCAAGCTGATCGTGCACGGGCGCAACCGGGCCGAATGCCTGATGCGCCTGCGCCGTTCGCTCGACGAGTTCGTCATCGATGGCGTCGACACGACGCTACCGCTGTTCCGCACGCTGGTGCGCAACCAGGACATGCTGAACGGTGACTACAACATCCATTGGCTGGAGAAATTCCTCGCCAATGGCGGCATGGAGCAGCCGGGCGAGGGGTGAGGTCTTCCCTTCTCCCCTTGCGGGAGAAGGTGGCCCGAAGGGCCGAATGAGGGGTCGCATTGGGCTTCTCGTTTTCAGCTGATGCAAGCAGGGGGTAGGGTTGCGCGACCCCTCACCCCAACCCTCTCCCGCAAGGGGAGAGGGGGTGCGTTGCGCTAAAGTTTGACTCCCCCGCCGACCCGCGCTCCCATCGCCGCATGAAGGCCCGTTCCACACCTGCGCGTGCGCCGGCGATCACGCCGGAGATCCTGCTGCGCGCCTATGCGGCCGGCGTCTTCCCGATGGCGGAGAGCGCCGACGATCCCGGCCTGTTCTGGGTGGAGCCGGAAATCCGCGGCATCATCCCGCTCGACGCCTTCCATCTGCCCGGCCGGCTGGCACGCACCGTCCGCTCCGACCGGTTCGAGATCCGGATCGACCACGACTTCGCCCGCGTGATTGCGGCCTGCGCCGAGAGCCGGCCGGACCGGGCCGAGACCTGGATCAATGGCCGTATCCGGGCGCTCTATGGCGAGCTCTTCCAGCTAGGCTATGTCCACACGGTCGAGTGCTGGCGCGAGGGCCGGCTGGTCGGCGGGCTCTACGGCCTGTCGCTGGGCGGCGCCTTCTTCGGCGAGAGCATGTTCCACCGCGAGACCGATGCTTCGAAGGTGGCGCTGGTGCATCTCGTCGCTCGGCTCCGGCGCGGTGGCTACCGTTTGCTCGACACGCAGTTCCAGACCGCGCATCTCTCGCAGTTTGGCACGCGCGAAGTCCCGCGCGAGGCCTATCGCGAGTTGCTCGACGCGGCGGTCGCGGCCGATGGCGACTGGTGGGCCTGGCCCGCCGGGCAGGCGGTCAGCGGTGGCGAAGCGCTCGCCGAGCTCTCCGGCTGAAGCGATCAGGCCGCCGGCTCGCCGGTCGCCGTCGGCGCGGGCTCCCAGAGTTCGATCGGATTGCCCTCGGGATCGTGGATACGACAGAAGCGGCCGACCTCCGAATCCCATTCCGGCCGGGTTTCGATGGCGATGCCGGCGGCGCGGAGCGAGGCCATCATCGCGTCGAGATCATCGACGCGGAAATTGACCATCCATTGCTGGTCCGGCCGGCCGAAATAGTCGGTCGTCGCGGCGAAGGGGCCGAAGATGGTCGGCCCGGCATCCTGGCTCCAGACCGCCTTGTTCATGTCGGCAATGCCGAGATGGCGTTCGTACCAGGCCGAAAGAGCCTGCGGATCGCGGCCGCGGAAGAACAGGCCGCCGATGCCGGTGACCCGCGCCATGGTCAGTTGCCGCCCGCGGGATCGCGCCCGGGGGCTGGGTTGGTCGGGAAGAAGCGCTGCGACGGCGTCTGGCGCGGCTGCACCGGCACGCCCTGCGGCGGCGCGACGTCGATGCGCTGGTTCAGCGGCGGCGTCTGCTGGGCCGGGCGGGACGGGCGGCGCTGCTCGGGGGCGAGCGGCGGGGGCGGGGCCTCCGGCTCCTTGGGGTCGACCACCAGCTCGGTGCCACCTTTGCAGTCGGTCAGCCAGACATCGTAGATCGCGTGCTCGACGCCGTGCAGGCCCGGGCTCGATGCATACATCCAGCCGGTGAAGATGCGCCGGTACTCGTTGTTGAAGGTGACCTCGTCGACCTCGGTGAAGGAGGTCGTCTGCGGCGCCTCGGTCGGCGGGCGGGTCCAGCAGACGCGCGGGGTGATCTGCAGCGCGCCGAACTGCACGGTCTCGTCGATCGCCACCTCGAAGGAGATGATCCGGCCGGTGATCTTGTCGAGCCCGGCGAAGACCGCGGTCGGATTACGGATGCGGTCGGCCTTGGCGGGAGCGGCCAGCGCGAGCGCTGCGCCGGAGACGGCGGCGAGGGCGAGGATCCTGCGGAGCGAAGGCATGCCGGTGTGCGATTCTCTTCGAGCGGAGTCGGGCCGCGACGGGGCGCAGTAGCACGGCAATCGCAGCGGAAAAAGGGCGGGAGGCCGGTGAACAGCCTGCCTCTCACCGAAAGCTGCAGCGCGCCGCGTCGCCGGCCATGCATTTCGAAGGCCGGCTACGGCATCGGGATGCATGTCGGCGTGGCCTTTCGCTCTTGCAAACCGTTTGCAACTCAATATCTTGCGAATAGGTTGCAAGAGCAAGCTAGGAATCTGACATGGACGCTCGGGTCGAGAAGGTGCCCGCGGGCTGGCGCAGCGAGCGGGGAGAGGCTTCACTCGCCGACGTCCATCGTTCGGTCGCGGTGCGCGGTTCCGGACCGGGCTGGCGGCGCGCCGCGGCCTTTGTCGGGCCAGGTTATCTCGTCGCCGTCGGCTATATGGATCCCGGCAACTGGGCGACCTCGATCGCCGGCGGCTCGAAGTTCGGCTACACGCTGCTCGTCGTCGCGCTGGTCTCCAACATCATGGCGATCGTGCTGCAGTCGCTGTGTGCGCGTCTCGCCATCGCCTCGGGGCGCGACCTCGCCCAGGCTTGTCGCGACGCCTTCCCCAAGCCCGTCGCCTATCTGCTCTGGCTTCTCGCCGAGACCGCGATCATCGCCACCGACATCGCCGAGGTGATTGGCACCGCGATCGGCCTCAACCTTATCTTCGGCATCCCGCTCGAGCTCGGCGTCGTCATCACCGCGCTCGACGTGTTCCTGATCCTCTATCTGCAGCGGCTCGGCTTCCGCTGGGTCGAGGCGCTGATCATCACGCTGCTCGGGGTGATCGCGGTCTGCTTCGCGATCCAGATCGCGCTCGCCGATCCGAACTGGGGGCAGGTGATCCGCGGCTTCGCGCCGACCACCGAGATCGTCACCAATCCGGAGATGCTTTACCTCGCGCTCGGCATCCTCGGCGCGACCGTGATGCCGCATAACCTCTATCTGCACTCGGGCATCGTGCAGACGCGCGCCTACGGCGAAACCCTGCCGGAGAAGCGCCAGGCGCTGAAATTCGCCACGATCGACTCGACGGTCGCGCTGATGTTCGCGCTGCTGATCAACGCCTCGATCCTGATCCTCGCGGCGGCGACCTTCCACAAGACCGGCCAGACCGAGGTCGCCGAGCTCGGCGATGCGCACAAGCTGCTCGGCCCGCTGCTCGGCGTGGCGATCGCGCCGACGCTGTTCGGCATCGCGCTGCTCTGCTGCGGCATCAACTCGACGGTGACGGCGACACTCGCGGGCCAGATCGTGATGGAGGGCTTCCTCAAGATCAAACTGGCGCCCTGGCTGCGCCGGCTGATCACCCGCGGCATCGCGATCATCCCGGCGGCGGCGGTGACGATCTGGTACGGCGATGCCGGCACGGCGCGGCTGCTGATCCTGACCCAGGTCGTGCTCTCGCTGCAGCTCTCCTTCGCCGTTTTCCCGCTGGTGATGTTCACCGCCGACAAGGCCAAGATGGGCGAGCTCGTCGCGCCGCGCTGGCTCGTCGCCTTCGCCTATCTGATCGCGGTGGTGATCGCCGCGCTCAACGTCAAGCTGCTGGTCGATTTCGTCAGCGGAGCAGGCTGAGGCACGCCCGCGCGGCCCCTCCGGCTGCGTCGCTCCAGACAGGAGGCAGGAGCCGCGTGCGATCCGGTCGCTTCAACCCGATCTAATTCCGGGGTCAACGCGTAGCGCGCCGGGCGCGGAAGCGGGCGACCTTGTCGCGGTTGCCGCATACGGTCATCGTGCACCAGCGCCGGGTATTGTTGCGGCCACGATCGTAGAAGACGAGCGTGCAATGGTCGGCGGCGCAGCGCTTCAGCCGTGCCGGCTCGGCCTCGCAGACGAAGCGGGCGAAATCGAGCGCGATCAGCGCCGCCGGACCGGCTCCGGCGCGATCGAGGGCCAGCGCGAGCGTCGGCCCGCTGTCGGCGCGCTGGAGGACATGGTGGCCGCCGAGACCGGCCAGCCGGCGGTTGACTGACGCCAGGGTCGCATCGGGCAGCGGCTCTCCGGCTTCGAGCCGCTCGAAGACAGCCCGCAGCTCCGCGCGCAGGGTGTGCAGATCGGCCAACGCCTCTTTGCCGTCCCCGGCAGCATCGCCCAGCCCCGCCTCCTTCAGCCAGGCAAGCGCGCGCTCGGGGCCATCGATCAGCTCCTGGGGGCCGGTCTCGCCGGCGGGCGTGGTGTTGAGCAGATCCAGCCAGGCCGCTCCCCCGACGAAGGGAAAGCCGTCCCGGAACTCACCGGAGATCTCGGCCGCGGCCGCCATTTCAAACCTCGCAGGAACCTTTGGCAGTTGTAACCGCTAAATTATCGATTGACAGGTTTCAAATCAAGTGACACCGTTTATTTGAGTTTACAGAGGTTACATTCTTCCCGGTGACCCTTTCCCACCGCCGGCTTGCCACCATTGCCCTTGCCGCAGGAGTTCTCGCCATGACGTCCGCCAACGCTGTCGATCCCGTTCCGACCAGCTTCCACCGCACCGCGATCGCCGGTACCGAAATCTTCCATCGCGAGGCCGGACCGCAGGACGCGCCGGCGCTCCTGCTGCTGCATGGCTTCCCGGCCTCCTCGCACATGTTCCGCGACCTGATCCCGCGGCTGGCCGGGCAGTACCGGGTGATCGCGCCGGACTATCCCGGCTTCGGCCATAGCGGCGCGCCGTCGCCAGCCGAGTTCGATTACCGCTTCGACCGCCTAGCCGATGTGGTGGAAGAGCTCGTCGAGCGGCTCGGGCTGAAGAGCTATGTGCTCTACATGCAGGACTATGGCGGACCGGTCGGGTTCCGCCTGGCGCTGCGCCGGCCGGAGCGGGTGCGCGGGCTTATCGTGCAGAACGCGGTCGCCAATGCCGAGGGCTGGAACCCTGAGGTCACCGCGTCCATGGGACCGTTCTGGCGCGAGCGCAACGCCGAGACCGAGAAGCCCTTCACCGACCTGCTGAAGCCGGAGACGACGCGCTTCCAGTACGTCCATGGCGCTGCGCGGGCGGAGCGGCTCTCGCCGGATGCCTGGACGATGGATCAGGCCGGGCTGGACCGGCCGGGCAATAGCGAGATCCAACTGCGGCTGCTGCACGACTACCAGAGCAATTTCGCCGCCTACCCGGCCTGGCAGCGCTATCTCGTCGAGCGCCAGCCGCCGATGCTGATCGTCTGGGGGAAGAACGATCCGTTCTTCACGCTCAAGGGGGTCGACTATCTGAAGCAGCAGGTTCCAGGCGCCGAGATACACCTGTTCGACGCCGGCCATTTCGCGCTGGAGACGCATGCCGGCGAGATCGCCGAGCGCATCCGGGCGTTCATGGCGCGACTGACGCCGTCACGCTGAGCGGGCGCTCCGCGGGTGAAACGAAAAAGGCCGGCGCTTGCGGGCCGGCCTTTCTAGTTCCTGTCGTCCGCCTGTCAGCGGCCCGGGGTCCAGGCCTGGTAATCGCCGGTCGCGGCCGGGGTCTTGTTCTCGCCCAGGGTCGAGCCGGGCGGGTGATAGGCGAGCGCCGTGCCGGTATGGTTCGGCTGGTGCGGCTTCTGCCACTCGCGCGGGGTGTATTTTTCCTCGGAGGGGGCGACGTCGACGGTATGGTGCAGCCAGCCGTTCCAGCCGGGCGGGATGGTCGAGGCCTCGATCGGGCCGTTATAGATCACCCAGCGGCGCTGGACGCCGAGCGCCTTGTCCTTCACGCCGCCCTTGGTGCGGTAATAGACATTGCCGAACTCGTCCTCGCCGACCTTCTCGCCGAAGCGCCAGGTATGGAACCTCGTGCCGATGGTCTGGCCGTTCCACCAGGTGAAGATCTGGAGCAGGGTCTTGGTCATCGCTTCGCGTCCGCGCAGGCCTTTGGGCCGTCGCGCGACTTATGAAGATGCGGGGGCGCGATGTCCAGTGCAGCCGGGCGCTGCGGGCATGCGCCGTCATGGCGCCGAGGCTGCGATCCTGCGCAGCATATCGATGAAGTCCCGGGTCCGGGTTCCTTTTCGGCTGCTCCCGGATTCGGCGGTCTGGACCATGACGAGGCGCTTGTCCGGGACGATGGCGAGCAACTGCCCGCCATAGCCGGAGGCGAGCGCGGCGCCCTTGCCGAAGCCGTCCTCCGGCAACGTCCACCACATATAACCGTAGCCGCGTGCCGGCCGGTCGGTCTCGCTGTGAGATGTCGTCGATTCGCGCACCCAGGCGGCCGGTACGACCTGCCTGCCGTCCCAGCTGCCGCCATTGGCGAAGAGGACGCCGAAGCGGGCGAGGTCGCGCGCGCTCAGCCGGAATGGATAGGCTGGATGCTGCGAGACCGGCGAGGGTGCATAGCGCCCGTCCGCGGCCGAGAAATCCTCCATGCCGATGGGCGCGGCGATGCGGCGGGCGAAGCTCTCGAAAATGTCCTCAGCCGTGCGCTGGCGGTAGATCGTGCCGAGCGCGTTGAAATCCCAATTGTTGTAGAACCAGAACGTGCCGGGCGCATGGCCGCCGCGCGGCGGGCGCTTCTCCCTGATCTCGGCGGTCTCGTGCGCTGCCGGCAAGTAGATGCCGGAGCGGGCGGTCAGCAGATCGCGAACCGTCGCGCTCTTCTCCTGTGCGTTCAGTCCTGGCGGCTTCTCGTCGATCCCGAGCTCGCCGAGCCTTGCGTCCAGCCTGATCCGCCCGTCGGCGACCGCGATGCCATCGCGATGCCATAGAGCGCGCTGAGCAGGCTCTTGCGGACCGAGGCGACGCCGACCTTGCGGCCGGGATCGCCGAAGGAGGCGAGTACGGCGCCGTTCTGGACCAGCATCAGGGCGGTCGGCTTGCGCAGCCCCGCATAGTCACGGAGCGGCTGCAGCGCGGTCGCGGTCCAGCCGGCCGAGGCGGGATCGAAGCTCTGCCAGTGCCGGCCGGGCTCGGCTGACGCCGGCAAGCTCCAGAGGCAGAGCGCGATGATGGCGAGCAGGCGATTCATCGGTCCGGCCTCCGGCGTGCGCGCGCATCAGGCCGGGCAATCCCGGCAACTCTGCGGCGCCGGACCCAGACTTAACGCAAGAGCGAACGCGCGGTCGGGATGAGACGGGCGATGTCAGGGGCGCGGCCGGTGCCGGCCGCGATCTCGTGCAGGGCCGCTCGAGCGCCAGTATCGCCTGCGGGACCGCAGGTCTCACCACCGTGACCACGACGCACTCGCCCTCGCGCACGGGCAGGCGCCTGAAGCCGTTCTCGCTGCGATCGCTGATCAGGCTGGCGAGGACCTCGCCGCCCGTAGCCCTCACGGCGTCGGCAATCGCCTTTGCCGCGGATGCGGCCGCAGCATCGACAGCATCCGGCGCAAGGTGATGGATGGCCACGAGATAGGTCCGCTTATCCTCGAGATCGGCCGTGCCCGGCGGCGGTCGCGGGTGTCCGGCTGCCTTGAAGCCGGACTCGGCCGTGGCGGGCTTCAGCATCAGCACGTCGTGCCATTCCAGCATGGTCTCGTTGGCGGCGGGGCCATGCTGTGCCCAGACCGGGCCGCCGTAGAAGGCGGGGAGGGCGCGGCTGCGCGCCGCCTGATCGGCAAAGCCGCGGAACCAGACGAACTGGTCGGGCGCGGCGGGATCGCGGAACTGGCAGAGCACGCTCATCCCGGCCGCCTCCTGCGTCTCGACGAGATGGGTGTCGAAGACCGCGATCAGGGCTTCACGCGCGCCGAGCTTCAAGGTGTAGCGGCGCAGTTCGAAGACGGTGTCGGTCATGGCGGCTCTCCCGCTGCCTGGAGCTGCTCCGGCAGCTAGATCGCAGGCGCGACCAATCCCGTCAGCAGCGTCGCCGCGCTCCCCGCCACGATTCGGTCATGATTCGGAGGGGCCGCGATCGGCGCTCAAGCCACGTCAGCCGGCCAAGCATCGCGCGGATTCAAGCACTTGTGGCTGCCGCTGCAGAGAGCGCTTCCGCTAGTAGGGTTCGCGGGCTTCGATTGAGGCCTTGTTAACCATGGTCCGGCGGATTCTAGGGATTTCACACCGGCGAGGATCGTTGCAAGCTCGCAACGGCGTCCCGATTCCACATGTGATTCCTTGGGCTTAGCGGGTGCCTTGAAACTTATCCCCACGATCCACATCTTCCTACAAGATGTCGTATCCACACCTATCGGCCCGCACTAATCCTTGACGGCGCGACCCAATCGGGACTAAATTTTGACGGTCGCGTGACGGCTGGCGGAGACGCCTTTTTCGACCCGCGAAACGAGTTCCCAGACGGGTCAAGGCGATCACCGCGGCGCGCCAGAGATGGCGACGGCGAACGGCGACGTGCGCGCTCCGGCTGGCCGCATCAGGACACCGACGACGGGGCACACCGCCGCGGGATCCAGGGGCATCAAACCGAGTTGGACTGACATCAGGAGCCGGTGATCAACCGGCCGCGCGGAGCGTCGGATACGCCCGCGGCAAGCATTGGGGACGAATCCTATGCGCATCGAGCGCCGCCATACCACCGCCGGCCAGTCGCCCTATTCGGCGATCCCGTTCCGCTCGGCGGTGAGCGAGATCCGCAATCCCGATGGTTCGATCGTCTTCCGGCTCGAGGGCATCGAGGTGCCCGAGGCCTGGTCGCAGGTCGCGAGCGACGTGCTCGCGCAGAAGTATTTCCGCAAGGCCGGCGTCCCCGCCGTGCTCAAGACGGTCGAGGAGAACGACGTTCCGTCCTTCCTCTGGCGTTCGATCCCCGACGAGGCCGCGCTCGCCGCGCTGCCTGAAGACAAGCGCTACGGTTCCGAGATCTCGTCCAAGCAGGTCTTCGACCGGCTCGCCGGCTGCTGGACCTATTGGGGCTGGAAGGGCGGCTACTTCTCCTCGGAGGAGGATGCCCACGCCTTCCATGACGAGCTGCGCTTCATGCTGGCCTCGCAGATGGTCGCACCGAACTCGCCGCAATGGTTCAACACCGGCCTGCACTGGGCCTATGGCATCGATGGGCCGAGCCAGGGCCATTTCTACGTCGACTTCAAGACCGGAAAGCTGGTGAAGTCGAAGTCGAGCTACGAGCATCCGCAGCCGCATGCCTGCTTCATCCAGGGCGTCCAGGACGACCTCGTCAACGAGGGCGGCATCATGGATCTGTGGGTGCGCGAGGCGCGCCTGTTCAAGTATGGCTCCGGCACCGGCTCGAACTTCTCGATGCTGCGCGGCGAGGGCGAGAAGCTTGCCGGCGGCGGGCGCTCCTCCGGCCTGATGTCCTTCCTCAAGATCGGCGACCGAGCCGCCGGCGCGATCAAGTCGGGCGGCACCACCCGCCGCGCCGCCAAGATGGTCGTGGTCGACGCCGACCATCCGGACATCGAGGCCTATATCGACTGGAAGGTGAAGGAGGAGCAGAAGGTCGCGGCCCTGGTCGCCGGCTCCAAGACCGTCCAGAAGGCGATGAAGGCGGTGATGAAGGCCTGCGTGAACTGCGAGGCCGCCGACGATGCCTGCTTCGATCCCGAGAAGAACCCGGCGCTGAAGCGCGAGATCAAGCTCGCCCGCAAGGCGATGGTGCCTGACAACTACATCAAGCGCGTCATCCAGTTCGCCAAGCAGGGCTACACCGAGATCCAGTTCGACACCTATGATACCGACTGGGATTCGGAAGCCTATCTCACCGTCTCCGGCCAGAACTCGAACAACTCGGTCTCGCTGACCGACGATTTTCTGCGCGCGGTGGAAACGGATGGGGATTGGAACCTGATCGGCCGCACCACCGGCAAGGTCACCAAGACCCTGAAGGCGCGCGACCTCTGGGAGAAGATCGGCTACGCCGCCTGGGCCAGCGCCGATCCCGGCCTGCACTTCAACACCACGATGAACGACTGGCACACCAGCCCGGCCTCGGGACGCATCCGCGCCTCGAACCCGTGCTCGGAGTACATGTTCCTCGACGACACCGCCTGCAACCTGGCCTCGGCCAACCTGCTGCAGTTCTATGATCGCGAGGCCAAGGCCTTCGACGTCGCCGGCTACGAGCATCTCTGCCGGCTCTGGACCATCGTGCTCGAGATCTCGGTCGCGATGGCGCAGTTCCCGAGCCGCGAGATCGCCGAGCTCTCCTATGAGTACCGCACGCTCGGCCTCGGCTACGCCAATATCGGCGGCCTGCTGATGACGATGGGTCTCGGCTACGACAGCGACGAGGGCAGGGCGCTCGCCGGCGGCCTGACCGCGATCATGACCGGCGTCGCCTATGCGACCTCGGCCGAGATGGCGGGCGAGCTCGGCCCGTTCCCGGGCTACAAGAAGAACGCCAGCCACATGCTGCGCGTCATCCGCAACCACCGCACCGCCGCCCATGGCCTGGCGACGGGCTACGAGGCCCTGCAGGTGACGCCGGTGCCGCTCGACCATGCCACGCTGGAGCGCCTCGGCGGCTCCTCGCTGACGCTGTCGGAGCGGGCCAAGGCGACCTGGGACGAGGCGCTCTCGCTCGGCAAGCAGTATGGCTATCGCAACGCCCAGGCGACGGTGATCGCGCCGACCGGCACGATCGGCCTGGTGATGGACTGCGACACCACCGGCATCGAGCCCGACTTCGCGCTGGTGAAGTTCAAGAAGCTCGCCGGCGGCGGCTACTTCAAGATCATCAACCGCGCCGTTCCCGATGCGCTGCGCGCGCTCGGCTATCGCGAGGCCGATATCGCCGAGATCGAGGCCTATGCCGTCGGCCACGGCTCGATGAAGCAGGCGCCCGGCATCAGCCCCGGCTCGCTGCGGGCCAAGGGCTTCACTGACGAGAAGATCGAGGCGGTCGAGAAGGGGCTGAAGAGCGCCTTCGACATCAAGTTCGTCTTCAACAAGTGGACCCTGGGCGAGGATTTCCTCACCGGCACGCTCAAGGTTCCGGCCGAGAAGCTGAACGACATGTCGTTCGAGCTGCTGCCATTCCTCGGCTTCAGCAAGGCCGAGATCGAGGCCGCCAATGTCCATGTCTGCGGGGCGATGACGCTGGAAGGCGCGCCGCACCTCAGGAAGGAGCACTACAACGTCTTCGACTGCGCCAATCCGTGCGGGCGCATCGGCAAGCGCTATCTCTCGGTCGAGAGCCATATCCGCATGATGGCGGCGGCGCAGCCCTTCATCTCGGGCGCGATCTCCAAGACCATCAACATGCCCAACGACGCCACCGTCGAGGACTGCAAGAGCGCCTATCTGCTCTCCTGGAAGCTGGCGCTGAAGGCCAATGCGCTCTATCGCGACGGCTCGAAGCTGTCGCAGCCGCTGAATTCGGCCCTGATCGCCGACGAGGACGACGACGCCGACGATGCGACCGAGGCGCTCTACCAGCAGCCGCTGGCGGCGCGCGCCACCCAGATCGCCGAGAAGATCGTCGAGCGCGTGGTGGAACGCGTCGAGCGCGTCCGCGAGCGTGAGAAGATGCCGGCGCGGCGCACCGGCTACATCCAGAAGGCGGTGGTCGGCGGCCACAAGGTCTATGTCCACACCGGCGAATATGCCGATGGCCGCCTCGGCGAGATCTTCATCGACATGCACAAGGAGGGCGCGGCCTTCCGGGCGATGATGAACAACTTCGCCATCGCGGTCTCGCTCGGCCTGCAATACGGCGTGCCGCTGGAAGAGTATGTCGAGGCCTTCACCTTCACCCGCTTCGAGCCCTCGGGCTTCGTGCAGGGCAACCAGTCGATCAAGAACGCAACCTCGATCCTCGACTATGTCTTCCGCGAGCTGGCGATCTCCTATCTCGGCCGGCACGACCTCGCCCATGTCGATCCCAGCGAGATCGGCCATGACGTGATGGGCAGCGGCGTCGAGCAGGGCAAGGCGCCGGATGCGGCCGGGCCGATCACCTCGACCCCGCTGGCCTCCTCGGGGTTCCGCCGCGGCAAGCCGATCAACCTGCTCGCCATCCAGGGCGGGGCGGCGGCCAACGACGCGGTCGCGCGCTCGACCAGCAGCGCAACAGGCCTCGCCACGGCCGGCGCGACCGCGCTGAAGGAAGAGCCGGAGGAATTCGGCGAGGCCGAGATGAGCAAGCTCGGCTTCGCCGCCCCGGCCGCCCAGCCGACAGCCTCGGAGCGCCGGGCCGAGGCGATCATGAAGGGCTATGTCGGGGACTCGTGTGGCGAGTGCGGCAACTTCACGCTGGTGCGCAACGGCACCTGCCTGAAGTGCAACACCTGCGGTTCGACGACCGGGTGCTCGTAAGGCGCTGATCGAGCCGCTGAAAACTGAAATTAGCGGCGAAGTTCCCCTTTTTCGGCCTTTGGTTTCCGCAAAATTATCGTCTCGGCAAGGCATCAGCCAAGCCGAGACGATCTCCGAGAAGACGGTTTACACGCAAACACAGGACACCCTTAGGTCCAGAACGGACCCGCATCAGGAGGCCAGATGGCGAAGAATACCGGTGATGGGTTTCGACGCGGAGCGGTCAGCGGCAGGACGCAGTTCCAGCGGCCCGATGGCAACTGGCAGAAGCGTGACGAGCACACTGGCCAGCTGATGGCCGTGAAGCAGTCAGACGGTCCCTACAAGGGCGTCGCCAAGGAGCCTGATGGGCGCGACACCCGCAGGTCGCCCGAGGACTGGGACAAGTAGTTCGTCGCAAACGGTAGCAGTTGAACCCCAGCGCGAGAGAACTGCGCTATGACCAGCGACCTCTTTCGCGACCGATGGGTGGGCTACCGAAGCGCCGCGACGATCAAGCTGGCGGTGCAAGACCTGCTCGCAAATTGCGGCCTGAAGGGCTTGGTCACCTTCAACGTCGTCGAGCTCATCAGAAAACACCTCCACCGACTGCCGGGCGGTTTGAAAATCGAGTTCTACGATCAAGGCGAGGGCCAGCCTGAAGCGTATGTCTCCTACAAGCCACTCACGCTCCACGTTGATCGCGAGATCTGGAAAGACGCCCACCTCGGCGAACCGCGTGCGCGATACATCCTGGCTCACGAGATAGGACACATCGTCTTACATCGGATCGATGCCGATCTGGGCTTCTCCGAAGGGCCCGACGCGCGCCTGCGCGCGCCTCCGGAAGAAAGGTCGGCGGAATGGCAGGCCAACGTCTTCGCGCATTTTCTGCTCGTCCCTGATGAGGCGCTCGTCGTGAAGATGCCGTTGATGCACAAGGCCGCCGATATCAGCGTTGCTAGCTATGTCATCGCGACCGTGCAGCTGTTTGACGGTGCGCGCGATGTCTTCACCTTCGTTGCAGCCCCGCCCTACACTGGCGACCCATGCGGCGAATGCGGAAATCTGACGTTGTCTCGCGTAGGACTTAGCTTGGTCTGCGATACGTGCGGATCAAAGGTCGACAGGTAGCCGCTTGACCTGACCGAGCCAAGGTTCGGCGCAACCACCTTTTCTTGAGGATCTGCGGGAGCTCTGGAGTTGACCCGTTTCCGTGGACTGTTCACGGCTTGGGCGGGTCACGGCGGCTCATGATGCTTCCTTTCGTATTCGATGGGCGAGAGGTATCCCAGCGCCGAATGGCGTCGTGACGGGTTGTAGAA
>Ga0209127_100085_pt1 | contig 53576 bp, 87 predicted proteins | sample LakSupMetagenome_FD_187469 | JGI IMG/M metagenome (GOLD analysis project Ga0209127, IMG submission 187469) | Freshwater microbial communities from Lake Superior, Canada - Sta WM archaea (SPAdes) (version 2) | ecosystem: Environmental > Aquatic > Freshwater > Lake | place: Lake Superior, Canada... | reverse complement strand
TCGCAGGCGCTGCCTCGGTGGCGGGCGTCGTCAGCAATGCGCGCCAGCGCTCCCGCTCGCTCGTCAGCGCGGCGCTGCAGCTCGGCGAGCAGATCGAGGGCTGCGGTGTCTGGCGTGCACTGTCCGGCAGCGGCGCGAGCCTGGGCGGCGGCACGGTGGGCGGTGATGTAGTCGGCGAGGTCGCCGCGCAGCCGGCCAGCAGCAGCGCGGGCAGCGTCAGCGTCAGCTGCAGAACGCGCAAGCTCCTGCCGGGCCTGGGTGTCGATGGTGCGGATGTCGTCACGGTGCTTGTCCTCCAGATCGCGGTATTTCTCAGATGCTTGGCGCGCGGCCGTGGCCGCCGCCTCTCGCGCGCCGGCCAGTTCGGCGCGGGCCAGGGCCGCATCGCGCTCGGCGCCGAGGCGCGCGACGGCCTGCCAAGCCAGCAAGGCCGCCAGGACCAGGGCCAGTGCCTGCCAGCCGTAGGCCTTCAGCTTGTCAGCGATCATGGGAGCCTCCTGCGCACGCCGCGTACATCCGGACGATGGTTTGGGTGTGGATGCGGCGCTCTACGCCCGATGCCCCGGCGCGCAGCTCGGGCAGTGGCGGGCACTCGCGGCGCACCTCGATGACGTGGAGCTCCGCAGGCGCGGGCGCGGGCGGCTGCGGGGCCTCGGCACAGCCGACCAACAGCAGCGCAAGGAAGGGTATGCGGATCATCGCTGGCCCTCCCCGATGCGCTCATTCGCGCGCTGAATAGTCGAGTTGATAGCCTTGCGGTCACGCTCTATGGCTGCCGCTGGCAGGCCTGCAGCCTTGGCCGCCTTCCCCGCAATGGCCGCCGCGCCTTGGGCCGTCTCTGCCGCTGCTGCCGCCGTGTCTGCCGCCTGGGCGGTGTCGGCCGCCGCGCGCTGCAACGTCCCAGACACGGCCTGCAGCGCAGTCCGATGCGCCTCTTGCAGCCGTCCGATCTCATCGACGTGCGCCTGCCGCGCCTCCACCAGCAGAGTGCGCATGTTCTCTGTGCCGAGCCAGTAGCCCAGACCGGCGCCACTGCCCAGCAGCGTGGCCAGCAGCAGCAGGCCGGTGGCCAGGTCGCGCGCCTTGTGCAAATCAGCTTTTTGCATGGACTTGCTCCGTGAGTTGGCGGACCCGGTTTTCCAGGCCTGCAATTTCCTCGGTGGCCTGCTGCAGCTGTCGCTGCATGCCTTCGAGCTGGCCCTGCAGCTTGCCCATCATCGTGATGGCCTCGTTGCGCTCACGCGCGAAGTCGTCGGCGCGCTTGTCGGCCAAGGCGCGGGCGGCTCGCTCTGCCTCCAGCAGCTCCTTGTAGACGTTGATGGCCGAGACCCGGCCTGCATCGTCTGCACGGTCAGCAGCGCCGCGGCTCAGGTACTGCCGCAGGAAGATGAAGCCGCCGCTGATTGCAGCAAGGGCGGCCGTGAGCGCACCCAAGGGGCCGCCTGGTAGGCTGTTGAGATCTGGTGCATCCATGCGCTGTTACTCCAGCGCAAGGCGCACGGCCTCGGCAATCAGGGCCGCAGGGTATGGCTGCTGGCCGTTCTCGTGCTGGACGATGGCGGGCAGGATGCGCTGGAGCGTTTCGGGCTGCTGCAGGTCGATCTGGTCACCGACGCCGACGCCCAGCGCCTTTGCCACCTGGCGCGCGTAGGCGCCGGTATCGTTCTCGACGGGCGGCGCCCAGCGGCCAATGATCGCTGCAGGCGTGCGCAGGCCGTGCTTGCGCTGATAGCTCAGAAGCACCTTGGCCAGGGCGCGCAGGCCCCAGACCGGCGCAGAGAACACCACGAAGCGCGAATCGCTGGATTGGTCAGCCGCCATGCCCTGCCACTTCTCTGCAGTGCGGTCGATGTTGCCGGGGTTGTTGTTGCGGATACCGCGTGGGGTGCTCATGGGGTTCCTTTCGGACATGAAAAAACCCGCCGAAGCGGGTTGTTGTGGAGTGGTGTCGGTCAGAGCGTCACAGCGAGTGCGAAGGCTTCATCGAGCGATGCTGGTGTTCCGCCGATCTGCGTCCAGAGCTGCACGAGGAACGGGTTGCTTCGCTCCCACGTGTCCGCGTCGTACTCGATCTGCGCGGCGCGCCGGCCCATTGGGTCAGCGATGGCAGCAATTGCCGCCTCCGCGTCATCGAGCAACCCGTAACTCAGCAACGCGAGCTGGCCCTGGCGACGGGTGCAGCTGTGTGGAGCAGGCGGCGGCGGTGGTGGCGGACCTGGCGGAGGAGGCTCAAACCCCTCCGCTGTCCATGCCCAGCCGACACCAGCCCCTGCCGATGCCGGCTCGATGTGGTCCCACATGTCTTGAATGCCGGCCACAAAGCCAGCATCGGCGACGATGACTTGCGCAACGCGGCCGTCCTTGATGAGTGCGTAGTCTTTGATCATTCGTACCACCCGATCCGCACGAATCCCGAGCCACCGTTGGCACCTGCTGTGCCGCCCGTGCCGCCACCACCGCCACCGCCACCGCTGTTTGCGCGGCCTGCAGTCGCAGCAGTCGTGCCCGCAGTGGCACCATTGCCGCCCCCGGACAGGCCATTGCCGCCCGGGGATGCGGCGACAGATCCGCCGCCACCACCACCTCCGCCGCCGTATCCGGCCAAGCCGATGCCGCCATGCGATGAGTCCGTCATCGCGCCAGATCCTCCGCGCGCGCCAGCACCGCCGTATGTGCCAGCTCCGCCTTGCGCGAACGTGCTGCCGACCACCGTCGGCGGGATGCCGGAACCTCCCATGCCACCACCACCGCCGCCCGCGCCAGACGCAGAGCCACCGCCACCACAGCCTCCACTGTTGCCGACTCCATAGGAGCCCGACACGCTGCCGCCACCGCCGCCGCCACCTGGCGCGCTTACTGAGCCCACAGACGACGCGGAGCCGTTGCCCCCCATGCCGAAGGTCGATGCGCCAGCGCCCCCAGCACCTACCGTGACGGTCGCGGCGGCTGTGATGGTCATGTACAGCTGCACGACTGCGCCGCCGCCACCACCGCCGCCCGCACCGCTTTGCTGGCAACCTCCGCCGCCACCTCCGCCGACGATGAGCACAAAGCACTGGCCGCCATTGGCAACCAGCGTAGCCGGCGGCGTGAATGTTCCCGATGAAGGGAAATCTTGGTAGCGCAGCTTGCCACCGCCGCCACCGAAATATTCGCTAAAAACGCTCATGCGGCCTCCATGAATCCATCAGTTGAATTGGTCCAGCGGCATACCGCCGTGTCGTTTTGCGACAGGAGCTGCATCACGCCAGGGCTGCGGCCCTTGAGCTTGTTGCTCTGCCAGTTGATGTTTGCCGTGGTGATCGCGCGCGACATGCCGAAGCCGAACGTCTGGCCCGCACTGAAGTTCGTGGGAATCGTGAGGGTGACCCCGGCAGTCGCGAAGATGTAAAACACCCCCGGCACGGCATTCGCGCTCGCCGTGATGACCTGCACAGTCATCGAGTCCGAGGCCCCAGGCGCGGCCACGCCGATCACCCAGTCCGCTTTTGCCGACGCACCAGCGAACGTGTCCACGCCGATGACCAGAGCGCCTGTGCCGGCGTCATAGCTCTGCACGTAGCCGCTCATCCTCGTTGCTGGATCGCTGGTGGATGTGGACACCAGGTACATGCCCGTCACAAAAGAGCGAGAGGGCTCTATCGCAAAGCTCTTGGCACCAGCCCCGGGCGTCACGCTCGTCGTGCTGCTGCCCTTGAGCTGGCCGCTTGCGAAGACTTCGGCCTGGTCGCGGTAGGCCTGGGCTGCGTCGCGCGCCGCCTCGGACTGTCCCTTGGCGGTGACTGAGGCATCGCGTGCAGCTTCGGCGCCACTTCGGGCCGTTTCGGCACCCGTGCGCGCAGTGCTGGCAAGTCCAGCCTGAGTTGTTGCCGTGCCGGCCGCACCTGTGGCAATCCCCGCCTGGGTTGTTGCGGTCCCGGCTGCAGCGTTGGCCGTGTTGCGATATCCCATAGCCAGATCTGCCTCGACCGCAGCTGCATCCGCCGAGGCATCAGCCGCGATCGCTCGTTCATTGGCCGCTGTGGCGTTCTGGTTCGTCTGGGCCGCCGCAGTGTTGATCTGCGGCACCATGGCAACCTCGGCCGCGACAAACGGGAAGCTCTTTGCATTGAACTCTGCCGGCGTGTCCCCGGGAGACGGTGCCGGCGGCAGCGCATAAATCGGGGTTGGCGTAACGATGTCTGTCATGTCAGCCCTTCCAGCTCCAACTCGGAGTCTGCATAGTCGTAGTAAGAGAGAAGAATTTCGTAGTTCTTGCAGAACCCATAGACCACCGTTGCCTCGAATCGACCGGAGCCAATCCAGAGGCACGGCGTGGCCCGCACCGAAATCAGGAAGTCGTTGAACGCATCGACTTCCTTGGAGGACAGAAGCATCTGGAAGGCCGCGCGCCTGGCGAATCCGCGCTCCAGCAGGATGACGTCGCCGAACTCGTTGCGATCCTTGATCGAGTAGTCCTGGAAGCTCACACGCGCGCCCGACTTGACGCCGAGCGAGAACGTGCGGCGCTGCCCCATCAAGATCACGCCAACAGCCAGGTCAGCCGTGCCGGTGACATCGATCAGGACGTCGGCAGCCGGGAAGCTGGGCAGGTCCTGCAAGAGGGCTTGCGTCGGAGTGCGCCGCTCCCCAAAAAACCACTCCCACCAGCCCACAGCAACAGGTACTGGAGACATCGCGGTTGTCTTGTCGTAGACGGTGCCGAACGTCGGATCAATCAACCGCACCCGGATGCTCGTGGCACCCGTGACGTTGAGCAAGCCGAGCGATGTGATCGCCTGGCCCGGCTTGATCCGATAGCTGATGTTGTTGGCCTGCTTGACCTGACTGCTGACCGACTTATCGAAAGGACGCCAGCGGTTTGTCGGCCCGACCTCGACCCACTTGGGCTCGGAAGACGGCGTCGTGGGGTTGTTCCCCGTGTTGCTGTCCGCCGTGCTCTCGTAGACTTTGTGCTGGGCGGCAAGGATCACCCGCTGGCCCTTCGTGTAGGTCGTGCCGGCCGCCCACTCTGGATAGTCTGTCTCGGGCACATTCGTGCTCACCAGCATGGCCGGCGTAACAACAAGCGGCGCGATGACGACGAGCGATGAAATGCTCATGCTGCAACCCCCTCTCCTTCTTTTCGCGGCTGAGGCATTCCGTCGCCGTCCCAGCGCTGCAGCAGCCGCGCCACTTGTGAGTTGAGCCGGACGATCTTCCCGGCCTGTGTGCGGTTTTCATCGATCAACTGGGCAACCAAGGCCTCCAGCCGAGCGTTGTTGTTCCCGCCCCCCATGCCTGTGCCGCCCGCCCATGGGTTGAACGCTGCCGGCACGATGGCCTCGTTCTTGTGGACCATGGCCAGCATGTCCTGCGGCACGCGGTTGGTTCCAACATCGAAGCGCGGGATTCCATTGCGATCCAGTGCGGCCAGCACGTCGCGCTCACTGAATCCGTAGAGGTATGCCAAGTCATTTGCAGTGCCGCCGGCATCCCGGATGGCATTGGCAAGGCCAACGAAGTCACCCGTTCCGCTGTAGCGGTTGAAGATGTCGGACAGGCTATCGAGGTGCTTTTCCTTGTCGGCTCCAGCGTTCTCGTAGATCACCGAGCCATCCGGCAGGATCGCGGTGGGCAGCTTGTACTTGCCCGACGAGCCAGTGCCGCTGCCCCAACTTGGCGTGCCTGCGCCGCCACCACCGCCACCGCTACCCCAACTGGGCTGCGGGCCCTTGCCTCCACCACCTGTTGCCGGGGTTTCCGGGAATATCAAGGCTTTCAGCGCCTCGATCGCCTTTTCAACGCTGAGCGTTGCATCAATCTGAGCCTTGTTGCCGTCCAGCAGGTCGCGCCAGTAGCTGAGCGTCTTGTCCAGGCGCTGCAACTGCTCTTGCGAGTTCTTCAGCTGCCTTTCCTCGACGCTGAGCTGCAAGTCGCCATAGCCAGCGATCTGGCTGAGCTGGTTAGCCAGCACCAGGGCGTCTCGGTCGCGCTCGAATTGCGATGCGTAGCGGCCCGATGTGATGCCTCCGCGCGCCGCGCTGATCGCGTCCGTGAGCCCGTCGTAGCTGGAGAGCTTGGCCCCACCGCGCACGCCCGCGAGAGCCTGCTCGATGTACACCATGCCCGCAGCGGCCTGCATCTGCTGGGCAGCATCGATGGAGCCAAACAGCTCCTTCGCGTTCTGCTTCAGCGGTGTCAGGATGCTGGATATCGCCTGCACTGCTGCCAGCGAGTCCGTCACGATCCGCTGCCAATACTCCTGCTCGCGCGCGACGGCCGCCTCGAAGTTGGCAAGCGCGGCGTCCTTGGCTTTCTGCTTGGCCTCCTCCAGTGCGCGCGCCGCTTCGTCAGCTGCCGTCTTTGCCGCATCCGCCGCAGTTTCCGCAGCCTTTTGAGCCGCATCGGCCGCAACTCCGAACAACTGCGCGAGCGCAAGCAGCTTCGCAGCCAGCTCAGTGTTGCCAGAGGCCAGCGCGTCTTCGATGAGCTTCCTGAAAGCTTTCTTTGCCGCTTCGCCATCCTTGGGGTCGATATCCACGCCCAGGCCTTTGAGCTGTTCGCGGACCTGACGCTGCAGGATCTCGGCGCGCTCGGCCTCGCTGTAGAACCCGGCATAGAAGGCATTGATGTTGCCCGTCAGCGCCTCGATGCCGCCCGAGGTCTTCAGCAACGCCGTCTGCGCCTTGGCGTTCAGGTCATTGAAGCCGACCAGGGTGTTGCCCCAGCTCTTGAACGAGGCATCGATCACGGCGATCTTTTGGATCGCGGTGTTTAGCCCTTCCAGGGTGACGTTCTCGCCGAGTGCATCAAGCTCATCCCGCATCCAGCCCGGGATATCGCCCTTCTTGATCTCGTTGACCAACTCGCCTCCCATATCGGCTACAAACTGCGCCCAAGCCTTCTGAGGGTCGGTATCCAAGTCCCGGTTTTTGTACTTCTTGAGCACCTCTCCGGTCTGCTTGTCCAGGATCTGAAAGAAGCCCATGGCTCCTTCATCGCCGTACTTCGGATTTACCGAAAAGCCAGCCGCTATGTCGATATCGCGCGCTTTGCCGCCACCGATCTTTGCAAGCGACTTGTACAGCTCAAGCATGCCCTTGACGGTCGTGTCGAGCTGCTTGTCAAGGTCCTTGTTGCCGCGATCAGTGAAGTCGGTGAGCGTGTTGCCCCACGCATCAGTACCCAGTACCTGCTTGACGGCCTCATCTCGATTTGTGGTCGCTGTTGACGCAACGCCGCCTGCGTGATTCGCGCCTCTCGCGCCACCATCAAACAGGCCGCCAACAATGCCGCCAATGAGCGCGCCAATGGCGGTCCCAATCACAGGAACAATCGAGCCGATGTACGCGCCAGCAGCCATGCCGACGCCAGAGCCGTATTTACCCTGCCCGATCTGGATCAGGGCACCGATGTAGGGAGCAGCCGCGCCGAGTGCCTGCATGCCCCCCGCGGCCCACTGGCCGCCCTGCATCATCGAGATACCGCCTTCAAAGCCAACCCATCCGCCGGCCATGCCCGCATTGAATGACCCCGCGAGCCCACCCAAACCAGAGGCTCCAGGCGTGAATGAGCCGCCGCCGAAGAGTCCGCCTATGCCGTTGCCCCCTCCTCCGATGCCGCCAGCCCCCGCGGCCCCGCCGCCTCCAGGGCCCATAAGGGATCCGACTGCGTACTGGACGACGGGGCGCAAGACGAGAGTGGCGAACAGCCGCTTCAGGTACTCAGCAGCACTCCCCCCGCCCCTCATGATGTAGTCGGTGAGGGTATCGCTGATCATCTGGCTCGTCTTGTCCCACTCAGAGACGAAGACTTTTTGCTGAGCCAGTGCCAAACGCTTGGCATACCGCTCCTCGACCTTGATACGCTGCTCTTGCCTGGTTGGCTCGTCCAGATCGAGGTTGTCGTCCAGCGCTTTCAAGGCCTTGCGACGCTCAATCTCGGCATCCAGTTGGGCGACTGCCAGTTCTCGCGCGGCAGTGGTCTGCCCGATCGTGGACAACTCGACATTCATGCGGTCGATCTGGTCCTTCAGCTCAGCATCAGCCCGGTCGCTCGCGACGCGCACAGCCTCCTTTGCCTTCGACTGCTTCACGTAGTCGTCGGCCAGTTGCTGGGCGGCTGCAGATTGCTCCTGGTAATAGACGACCTCGCGCTTGGCTTGGTCCTTGGCCTTTTCCTGCTCCTTCCAGATGGCGATCCGCGCACGAAGCTCAGCCTCATGCGCGCGGGAGAGCTTGACCTTGCCAGCAGCGATGTCCGCATCCAGCTTGATCTCCGCCTTCTGCGCTTCGTTCAGCCGGCCCGTGAACTCAACCTCCTCACGGTTTAGGTCGATCTTGGCCTGGTAGGAGGCAAGAAGGGTTGCATAAGCCGAAGCCTCAGTCTTGGTCGCTGCGGCGCCGGCACGAGCCTGCTTGGCAGCCTCCTTGCCGGCCTCGGTGCCCTCGTAGCGCTTTTTGTTGGCGTGGGTGACTGCATCGGCGTACTCCTTCTCGGAAATCACGCCTGTGCGCAACGCGTCCTGATACGCCTTGAGGTCGTCAGTGAATTGCTTGGTGACGCCGTTCTGCCGCGCACTGATCTCCAGCAGCTTTTTCTGTGCGGCCTCCTGCTGCTTCATCCAGGCAGCCTGAGACGCGCCAGGCGACGGGAAGTCGCCCGGGCCAGCGATGCCCGCCGTAGCCGATGCAGCCAGGTTCTGACTGTCGTTGGCGGCATTGCGCGCGGCACGGATGTTCGACGCCAGGTCCAGCCAGCTCTTGAGCGTGGCTTGGCTCACGCCGGCTGACTTCGCCGCCTCCTGCAGGATGGGCGTCATGTCCGCGCCGGTGCGCTGTGCGTCGCGCAGGCGGTCGTTCAGGCCCTGCACCTCCTTCATGGTGGCGCCAGTGACGGCCCCCATGCCAGTGAAGGCACTCATGACGGAGTTGCCCAGCTCCACGAAGGACGCCTCGGCCGTCTTGGCCTGCTTCACGGCGTCTTCCTTGATCTCCATGATGATGGAGATGCGCTTTTCTGGCGGCAGTGCGTCGATCTTGCGCTTGAGGTCTTCCAGGGGTTGATCCAGGCCGCCGATGCTCTTGGCCAGCGCACTGGCGCTGTCGCCGAAGGTGTAGAAGGCGGTTGCGGCCAGGCCAACAGCCGTCAGCACGGCACCCACCGGGCCGCCAAGCAGCGACATGGCGGCAGATGCGCCCCGTGCGGCCGCGCCCACAGTGACCAGGCCAGCCGCAGCGGTCGTGCTGACGCCAGCCATGCTGGCCAGGGCGGCCTGGTAGCGGGCAGCCTGCACTGCAGAGGCAGCAAAGGCCACGCCCGACGCAGTGATCGAGGCGGCGAAGCGCGCCCCCAGCACCACAGCCACGGCACCGCCGGCAGCGGCCAGCAGATCCAGGTTGTTGGCCAGGGCGTTGATGCCCGAGGCAAACGCCTTGGTCGTGCCGCTGGCGTTGGACTGCGCGCCCACCATCTCCATGATGTTGTTCTTCAACACCGTGAAGGCGCCGCCGATGGTCTGGACTTCCTTGGCTTCCTCGCGCAGTTGGCCCAGGGCCTTCGGCAGAGCCTCGGACAGGACGGCAGAGGTGAGCTTTCCCTCTTCTGCCATCTTGCGCAGTGCGCCCACTGGCACGTTGATGCCGTCCGCGAGCGCCTTCATCAGGCGGGGGGCGGCCTCGTTGACCGAGTTGAATTCCTCGCCGCGCAGCACACCCGAGGCGAAAGCCTGGGACAGCTGCAGCATGGCCGAGGACGATTCGGAAGCGGTTGCGCCGCTGACTTTCAGGGCGAGCGAAACGGTCTCGGTGATGTCCGCCAGCTTGCGCTGGTTCAGTCCGAGTTCGGCCGTGCCATTGGCAATGCGGGCGTACAGCGTGCCCACCTCGCCCAGGCCCTGCTGTGCGTCGGTGGCAATACGCTTCACGGACACCATGGCGACGCCGTAGTCCGAAGCGCCCTTCGTCGCCAGCTTCAGCTGCGCCGTGAACTTGGTATAGCCGTCCACCATGGCGATCAGCTCGTTTGCGCCGAAGCCCACGCCGGCCACGGCCATAGCGGTCGTGAACGCGCGTGCCGCCGTGGCGGTGGCGTCCAGGGAGCGGGCTGTTTTCGCACTGGCATCAGCCACGCCGGCCGACGATGCCGAGTAGGCGCGCATCTGGTCGGCCGAGCCCTTGAACGCAGCCCCCATGTCCAGCGCGCTCTTGGCGGCATCGGACTGTGCCTTGACCACGGCCTGCATCGAGGGCAGCGCGGTGGAGACGGCTCCGCCAAGCTGTGCCACGGAAGCTGCAGCAGCACGCACCTGCGCCTGCAGGTCGAGCAGCGTCTTCTGGGACGATTGCAAGGCAGCGCTAAATCCGGCCATACCGCGAGCCGAGGAGGCTGCAGCGCTGGATACCTGTCCCAGGTTAGCGGCAGACGAACCGATGCCGGCCAGCGCCTTCTTGGCATCGTCGGCACTCTTGGCCACACGGCCCACGCCCTCAGCGGCCTTCGGCGCGGTCTTGCCGATGTCGTCCAGGCCCTTGCCGGCGCCATCGCCGAGGGTCTTCAGGCTCTTGCCTGTCTTGGCGGCCGCGCCCTCGACGCCAGCCATTGCCTTCTCGACTTTGGGGCCTTGCTGTGCCAGCGCTTCGAGAGACGCCTTGCCGCGGGCAATGTCATCGGTCTCGAATTTGACGCCGATGCTTGCTACATCTTCTGCCATGGCGGCCTCACAACGAAAAAGGCCCGCCGAAGCGAGCCTTGGGAAAAGAAAACCGCCTCAGAGGGCGGTTGGGGTCGTATTCAGTGGCCGCGGACTTGGGGAACTCCGTCACCATCCCAGCGGGCCAACAGTTGGGCGATCTGGGTGTTGAGCCGCACAAGCTCGCGGCCCGTGGCCATGGCATCCGGCCAGGGATCGAATGCGGGCGGCACGATGGCCTGGCCAGGGTGCACCTCGGCGAGCATGTCGACGGCTGCGAACTTCCGCGCAGCGGCAGCGTCCAGCGCGCGCAAGACATCGTCATGGCTGAAGCCGTAGGCCTTGGCCTTGTCGGCGATCTCGAGCCGGCGGGCGTACGCTTCTGCAGCGTCCGCCGCCAGCCGTGCATGGACGGCATTCGCGCTCGCACACATTGCTGCCATGCCGGATACAGCGGCCGACGCTTTCGGTTTGAATTCCATACTGCCTCCGGAATAGAAAAAGCCCGCACAGTGGCGGGCTTGACAATGAAGAATTTAGATGACGCTTAGATAAGCTTTGCCAGTATGCCGATCCCGATGGAGGCCGCCTGTGCGGCAGCAGCCCAGGCTGCCGCCATCGCACCCTCTCGGCCAAGCTGGCTCTGTCGCTTGGATGTCTCGACAAAGTCCGCTCCATTCACAATGATGGCGGCGGACTGCATACCATCACCTACTGGCGGCTCCTTGTACTGGACTTCTACAGTAGCTGACCGATACCATTTCAAAGCAGCCAGCGCTGCCGCAGCAACAGAGACAAGATCCAAAACAAGCTTTATCTTTTCTGCGCAATCCATATACAACTCCATATTCGGAGCGTATTAGATCACCAGCTGATCTACTCTTTGCTCTTCGGAGCGAACTCATGCATCGTCGCAATGGCTTCGCATTCCATCACCATGAGGCAGTCGTGCAGGTCGTTCCAGTCGTCTGCGTCCAGGCCCATGCGGTCCATCAGCGGATACATGGCCTCCCAGCGCAGGCCAATCGGCACGCCGCCCATGGGTGGTAGCGCCCAGCGCGTGCCCACGCGCCGGAACAGCTCATACGCCTGCTCGTTGTCCGGCCACACCTCTACGATGCTGGTCTCGTAGTCCTCCAGCTCGAAGCCTTCTGCCCTGGCTTCTTGCTCGGTAATGGGTGGCTCAAACAGCGCGCGGGCGATGGCCTTCAGTTTCCCAGGCGGCCGTGGAACAGTGCGGAGTCGAGGGCGACCAGCATCGACTGCACGGAGCCGGGGATCACGTCCTCCAACTCAGCCAGGTTTTCGGTGGTGAAGTCGTCATCCAGGTCCCAGCCGGCCGCGCCCTTGAGCACCACGGACAGGGCTTCCTTGGCGCGTTCGCCCACCAGGGCAGCGAAGGAGAAATCGCCCTCCATGGGTTTGTCCGTTTCGCGCAGCACCTTCAGATGCTCGTCACGCAGCGCGGCCCACTCGGATTTGCGCATGCCATTGGCCTTCAGCGTGATTACGGCATTGGTGCCGTCACGGCGCGCGATGGTCACGGGCAGTTCGAAGGTAGGCGCGGCGCCGCCCAGGCTCTTGATGCTGGATGCGGCGATGGACTTGGTTGCAGGCTTGGCCATGATTGATTTCTTTCAGCGGAGGAAGATGAATGCCCGTGCGCAACCGTCCGCCCCGCTGAAGGAGCGAAGCGGCTGCGTCGGTGCAAGGGGATGCCCGGAAGGGCGAAGAGACACCCGCCACGTGGCGGGAGGGGGATCAGGCGGCGTAGCGCGTGCTGATGTTCTGGGCGTTGAACGTGCCCTTGACGGTCACGGCCTGGCCTTCGGTGAGGGTTTCTTCCTCGTTGAAGGAGACCTTGGCCGGGATCAGCGACACGGCGCCGGTCTTGGCGCGGCGGCGCACCACGGTGTCGGCGTTGGTATCCGACAGCATCTTCAGCGCGGTGTATGCCGGTGTGCCGATCATGTCCGCGTCCATGTCGAACGTGCGCTGCACGGCGTTGAAGCCGTCGTTCAGCACGATTTCCACGTCCGACTCGATGAACTTCACGTTCACCGTCTTGGCGTCGCCGCCGGAGCTGGAGTGGTTCATGGTGCGGTCCAGGTCAACCATGGTGGTGACCTTGCGCGCGGAGCCGGCGCCGCTGCCAGGCGTGAACAGCTCTGTGTTGCTGGTGTCGATGCCTTCCAGCGTGAAGGAGTCCGTGGTCACGGTCTTGACGCGCGCGGCACGGAAGTTCAGACGACCCCAGCCGCTGTAGATCAACAGCACATCGCCGACGCTGTAGCCGTGAGCGGTGCTCGATGCCACAGCCTCGGCGGCGTTGGTGATGGCGGAGATGGTTTTTGCTGTCGCGAGGACGGTTGCAACGGACGTGATCGTGCCGTTCGGAGTGCGTGCCATGGTGGGCCTTTCGCTATGAAAAAAGCCCCTGTCGGGGCAGATTTCTGCGAGGCGTTATGGCCGCGAGTCCTGTGATGGAGTGGCGGGCCTGCGAGGCAGGGTTGAGAGATAGGGGTCAATGGGAGAGGCTTTCCAGCCACTTCTCCCATGCAGTGATGGCGCCCTTCGCAAGGCGGATCAGCGCACGGTGCAGGTCTTGGGTTGCAGGGCTCATCGGCTTTCCTTGGAGACGAACTCTTCGTCTCCGATAACAATGACAAGGTTTATCGGGCAGGGCCTCTGGTAGCTGAGTTCGCCGTCCGCCCCCACGGCCACGGCCACGGGATCGGGTATTTGCGCACCGGCCGAGCAATAAAGCCGCTCCTCGCGAGCTTCAATCCTGTCGGCCAATTTGCGCAAGCGGTCAGCCAAGCGCCCATTCGATTCGGCGGCGTTTTGGTCCATGTGCACTCGATTCATTTCAGGCCGGCATGGCCCGCCAGTTGATGGAGACCGGCACGGTGTACCAGCCCTCGTCGGGCATGCCGCCTGCGATGGCCGGCGTCTGCGCCAAGTCAATGCGGTGGTTGCCGGCATCCAGGCTCTGGACCGGGGCGAACAGCGCAGCCACTTGCTCGGCCATCTGCTTCGCCTCAACCTTGCCCAGGCCTGCGGGCCACACGACATCCACTTGGAAGATTCCCGGCAGCTCAGCCGGCCCACCCTCTATGAAAAGATCGCGCGGGTGGTTGTGTAGGTGGTGCACGCGCAGATAGCCCTGGCCGGTCGTCGGCTCGAAGGCAACGTCCTCCCAGGCGATGGGCGGCGGCGTGGGGAGCGTCTGCAGGCGTTCTTCCAGCGCGGTCTCGATGGCAACGATGCTCATGTGCGCCTCACTTGGTCTGCAGCCTTTTTGATGGCCTGGGAGTAGTTCTGCACGGCCAGGCGAACCATGCCTCCGGGCGCCTGCTGAGACCAACCGTATTCCAGGCGCTTCGCATAGGGCAAGTTGTTCAGGATCCAGATGGTCTGCCCAGGTTTCCAGCCGGCCACCTTCTCGTTCAGGGCAGCCAGAGCCCGGGCGCCCGACTTGTCAGCGCCTTCCGGCTGGGACTTGTCAGCGGCGCCCGTGGACGTGACCCAAGCGTTCTTGAAGCGGCCTGTGTCAACCGGCGAGCGGTCCACCATCTGGCCACCCAGCTCCAGCGCAGCGCCACGCACGACCATCTCGGCCTTGTCGCCGGCACGCTCGCACAGCGCGCGCAGATCAGCAGCAAACCCCATCACACACCTCGCAGCTGCAGCTTGTAGAGCACCGCCACGCCGGCCGGCGCAACGATCCCGACATCGACCACGTTGTAGGCCTTGGCGCCCACGGTCACCGTGTCGCCCGTCTTCGGGGCAACCTCGATCTGAGGGGCCAGGAGCAGGCGTTGATCGCCGTGCTTGATGAGCGTGCCGTCGATGTCGCGCTGCTTGTAGCCGAACAGCGCGCCAGTGCCGGGATAGTCGAGCACGGTGGGCGTGACCGGCTGGCCAGGAACGAACGTCCCGGGCGGCCCCTTGCGGTGCAGCGTGACGGGCTGGCCCGCCTCAGCGATGGACTCCAGCGCGCCCACGGCGATCTCGTTGTAGTCAATGGGCATGGAGTGCTCCAGCAAACAGCACAAGAAGACCGAAGCAACAGGCCCCGATGCCAATCATCGCCACGCCCCCACGGAGGCCCATCCAGAAATTCGCCATGGCTCACTCCTCGCGCCGGCACGGGTCCGGCTTCCAGGTCATGCGCCTGGCCTTGATGGTCCGCTTGCCCAGAGCGATGGCCTTGAGCACGCGGTGCCGGCCGTCGGCAATGGAGCCGTGCCAGTCCAGCAAGATGGGGCAGTCCAGGTCGGCGTCCATGCACTGCTTCACGTGTCGGGCCAGTCCCAGCATGTCGCAGTCACGCCAGATCACATGGTCGAGGTCGATTCCGGCCAGTGGCATGTCGAACACTGGCAGGTCTTTCGTGTCGTCCAGCAGCCTGGCCACCGAGTACCAGCAGCCTTTGCCGTCGTGGTAGTAGTCCTGCAGTGGCTCGTTCTCTTGGAACTTGACCTTGGGCGGCCGGGTGTCACGCTTCGCCATGCCCTACCCCCTCACCAGACGGATGTTCATCGCGCCGCCCGTGGTCAGCCCGCTCAGCAGCGCGTCGATGACAGCGAACCGCATCTGTCCGCCCTGCTGGCCCTCGGCCCACTTGGTCGTGATCACGTCCACGGTCCGCTCGGTCATGATCCGACCGTCACTGTCCTTGAACAGCTCGCCCTTGGCAGCGCGCCAGGCGGCTTCGCAGCACGCATCCTTGACCTTCTGGGCCACGGGGTCGAGGTACTGCGGATCCAGGGCGTAGTTGCTCAGGATGTACTGCGTGGCGCGCCGGAGCGCGACCTCCTGGGCCGGCTCGTCGGCTGGCCATGCATGGCCGTAGTTCGCCATGTACGTCGCCGCCTCGGCCAGGGTCACGAGGCTGTCATAGCCCTCAGCCGGGGCAACGATCAGCGCCATGGTCAGGCCTTTGCCTCGTGCGGCTCCTGTGCCGGCTTGGTGGCGCGCGGTGCGCGGCCCTGCTTCGCTTCATCAGCCTTTGCCTCGTGCGGCTCATGCACTTCGGGATCGAAGTCGTCCTTGTTGATGATGACGAAATCGCCCTGATCCTTGCCCCAGGGCTTGACCTTGATGGTTTCCATGTTGATTCCTCAGGTGAGGCCGGGGGCCGAAGCCCCCAGCATTTCGATCAACCCAGCAGAAGAGCGATGTGCTCGCGCTTGACGGCGGCCACGCCCCAGACGATGGCCACTTCGTACTGGATCTGGCGGTACTGGGCATACACGCTGACCTCGAAGGACAGGCCGCTCACCGGATCGGTGATCACCATGCGGTCAACTGCGCTGTCGCCTTGCGCCGGCAGTGCCGGAGCGCGGGTGGCCAGGGCGATGGCCGAGCGAGCGAACAGCATGTTGCGGGTCGATACCGCAGCCACGGTGACAGCTGTGGCAGCAGCCGGGATCGCCTTGCGCAGGCCGGGCGACATCAGGGTGACAGTGCCGCCGTTGGACACGTCGGTGTCACCCGTGAGCACCATGTACTTGTTCGGGTCGCCCGCGAACGAGATCACGTCGCCAGCCACGATGGTGCCGGTGCCAGCCGAGGCCAGGGTGATGGTGGTTGCGCCCACCGCGTAGCCGGCCGCGTTGGTCGTGGCAGCAGCGCCCGTGCCGGCCGTGGCCGTCTTGATCTGGGCAGACTCGCGGATGGCGAAGCCGTGCACGTCCAGCAGCACGCCGCGGCGCAGCAGGCTGGTGTCGGCGGCCTCGTTGGCCTTGCTCAACTGGGTCAGGGTGCGCATGGAAGCGCCGGCCGAAGTGTCGATCACAGCCTGCAGGTCACCCATGGGGGCGCCGTTGTCTGCCAGGATCTTGCGGCCCTGGGCCGTATCTGCCAGGTTGGTGGCGAACGGCGTCGTGCCAGGCGTGCCGTAGGCGCGCGAAGCGTAGATGTGCAGGCCAGCCAGGTCGGACTCGATTTCGTTGACCAGCGTGCGCATGCCCTGGGCGAACTGGTCGCGCAGGATGATGTTGTAGCTGGCACCGTTGTTGTCCAGGCCGCGCTTCTCTTCGCCGTTCCAGCGAATGGGGACGCGGCGGGCCTTGGTGATGGTCATGTCGGTCGAGCCGATGTTCTGGTCACCGTCATTGGGCGGCGTCACGGCGGGCGTGATGTCAGTGGCGGACGCAGCAGGCGCCACGGGCGACTTGACCGTCTGGCCGACAGCGGCACGCTCGAAGGTCATATCCGAGGACACGGCCGGGATCAGGCCGACCAGCTCACGGGACACGACATCCAGCGCGTTGTACAGCGTCGGAATCAGGCCCGTCAGCGTGTTGGCGCCGAGCACAGCACCGCCCTGCGGCACGGCCAGGCCGGCCATGAAGCCGTAAACCTTCGCAGCAGCAGCGGCAACGACGGCAGCGGGATAGGACACCACCGCCATGGCGATGGACACGAGTGCGGCGACGCGCAGCTTGGAGAGGAAGGACTTCATATGGGTCTTTCGGAAACGAAAAAGGCCGCACAAGGCGGCCCGGATGGGAGATTGACTTTGCTCAGTCGGTGACAGTCGTTCCCGCCTTGACAGCCGCTGCGCGGCCAGCAGGGTCCAACTGCTCGAACTGGGCTCGGCCCATGGTCTTCTGACCGCCAGCACCGCCGCCGCCACCCGCCCCGCTGCCGGATGCCCCGCTCCCCTTGAGGATGGAGTCCTTATGCGGATGGGTGTCGATGAGGATTTCCAGCGCCTCTTCAAAGTTGGCGGGCTCGCCGTGACGGGTGCGGCTGAACAGTGGCTGTCCATTCGCGTCCTTGGCCACAACCTTCCCGCCCTCGATGCTGAAGTTCTTGCCGAAGGCCGCCTGCACGAAGTCGGCCGGCATGGCCACCTTCTCCCCGATGAACTTCGAGCGGGCGAAAGCGCCGCCGATCTTCTCGGAATACAGCTCGTTCTTCAGGCTGTCGCGCTCCTGCACAACGGGGTCGAACTCGGCGCGCACGGACTTGATAGCCTCCGCCTTGACCTTTTCGACTTCGCCGGCATCCACCAGCTTCTTGTCGTCCAGGTTCTTGACGGTGCTCAGCGCCTTGGCGGCTGCCACGGGGTCTTCGATCCCGGCATCCTTGAAGGGCTTGAGCGCGCTTTCGGCGGCTTCGGCGCGCTCACGGTGTCCACGGGCCTCGCCATTGAGGCGAGAGATGGTCGAGAGCGTTCCGTCACCGTCGAAGGCCACTTCCTTGCCGTCCGGATGGACGAACACGGGTAGCTTCTGGCCGTTGACTTCTTGGAGAACGATTGCGCCGTTGGCGTCGTACTTGAATGGCATGGTTTGGTGCTTTCTTCACGGTCATCCAACCGTGGACGGATGGGCCATCCGGCCCGTTGCGCTCTCCCACATCCGTGTTTGAGCATGAAAAAGCCCGCCGTGATTGCTCAGGGCGGGCGGGGAAAAAGAAAGCCCGCACGTGGCGGGCTGTGTTGTCCGGCTAAAGGCCTGCTGTCAAATCTCTGACTCGTGCAGCAATCCGGCGTACTTGGACGATTCGTCAGCGCGAACGATCTGGTCTTCGACGGAGATCATGGGCACGATGAACTGACCGCTTGGGTCTTCGATCAGTGCAAGGCATACAAGTGGATCAAGAAGAGCGTCTTCTCCGTGGTAGGTCGCGAACCAGCCGGTTCCAGGCAGCATCTGCAGAATCTTGTAGTCCATCTCAACTCCGGTAGTGGAGTGAGGATGCTACTTCACGGCCTTCGGCTTTGTGCGCCTGGGCTTCGGCTCTTTCGCCACCTTGAACTCGGGCGGCATCATGGGCGACCAGATGCCCTGCTTGTCGCAGGTGTAGCAGATCCGGTCTTCGACCATGGTGCCTCGCTGGTAGCGGCCCTTCTCATCGATCCATGAGCCATTGACCACGGTCATCACGGCCCGGCCGCCACACTTTGGGCACTGGAGCATGCCCGGCGGCCGATACCGCGCCTTGACGCGCTCTATCAGGGCGGTCTTGGCGTCTGGCTCGGCTGGCGGGACGAGGGAGAGATGCTTCGGCTTGTCAGTCACCAGAAAACGCTTCAGTGCGCTTTGGATCGGTTCTGGAGGTGGTCGGCCATCGCGAGCAAGACAGGCAATGGCCTAAACCCGCCACTACTGAGCTCGCGCAGGAATGCCGGTACATCCATATCCATAGCAGCCGCACCTATCGCCGTAGCGCCTGGCATCAGCTCAGCCAAAGCCGAGAAGTCTTCACGCTTCAACTTCTCCTGCGACGCCATCCGGGTCAGCACTTCATGCATCAAGCTCTGGCCCGCCTGGTCGCCCTGGAAAGCGTTGGATATGGAGTTCATAGCGCCATTCTGCCTATAAGCCGGCCCGCTTGAAAGCCTCAGCGTCCCGCTGCCTCAGCTCATCGAGCGTGAGATAGCGGCCCTTCGAGTCGTACATCGCATCCATACCCAACTTGCCGTCACGCATCAGTCTGGCCCGGGTCTCGCCGAGCACATCGGTCTGGCGCGCCAGGGACTGGTTCTTCAGCCAGTCGGCGTAGCTCGTTTCCTTCGGCACCTGACCGTCCATGCTGGCCCGGGTGCGCCCGTTGACCTCAATGTCCGGCAGATCAATGCCCAGCTCCTTGTGGCTCTTGAGCACCGGCACCTGGCCGGAGCGGCAGCGCCAGTGCAGCCTGCCCGGCCCGCTCAGCCAGGGCACCTTGTGACCGATAGGCTTGTGCGTGTCGGGCGTGTACAGCAAACGATCGCGGATGCGGCACATGGGCGACGTGCGCAGGTCCAGAGTCGATGACCACATGGCCGCCTTGATCAGGTCTGCATTTGCCTCCATCACGTTGTCCTGAGCCACGCCGGCCGTGTGGGCAAGCGCAGTCCTCACGACCGCCTCGATGTCACGGCGGTCCTTCTGGATCAACCCGTCGATGTAGCCCTTGGCCCGAGTACCGCGCAGCTCCCGGATGATCTGGTCGGTGGTCTTGCCCTCGACAAAGCCCTGGGCGATGGCTTGCCTCACGCGCTTGAGCTTGCCGGCGTCCAGATCGCTCCAGACGCCCTGCAGCAGCACGCCCTGGAATGGCTGGGACAGTGCCGCCGCATAGACCTGCTCCGCCGATACTGCCGCCACATGTACGCCCACCGGCAAATGTGTCTTGAGCATCTGCTCCTGGTAGCTGACTTCGTAGGGAACGAACTGCTTCAGCTCTTCGGTCAGGGCTCGGCCCAACTGGGCGTAGGCCTCGCTGTTCAGTGACCAGATGCTGGTCAACAGCGACTCCAGGCGCTGCATGGTGAAGGTGCCAGCGTCCAGGTCTTCCAGCCTGGCGGCAAGTTCAGCCATCAGCCGTTGGTCAGAGCGGTTCAGCAGCGCGATGATGCGCGCCACGACTCCGTTGTCGTACCGCTGCAGCGCGACCATGTGCCGGATGGCTTCCGAGAGAATTAGGTCATTGACCGAGGCCATCACTCACCTCCGATGGTTCCGAGTGCCGGCCCCTCTGCTTCAGCTGCAGCGATCTCCTGCTCAGGATCGACGGCCGGGTCCAGCGTGCCACGGCGCTGCATCTCCTTGATGCCTGTGACCTTGGAAAGCCAGCCGGCGCCGACCATGTTGAACACCAGCTGCGCGGATGCATCCGACAGAGTGGCGGCGCCGAAGTCCTTGAACAGTGAGACAGAGCCGCCCTCGCCTGCCTTGAGCCAGTCGGCCGAGAACTGCAGGCACTGATCCAGCGCGTCCTCGAAGTCCTCGACCAGACTCTGCAGGCTGCTCTTGTTTGCCTCCGCATCGTTCGATGCCTCCGTTGCTGTGCGCTGACCGGGCTTGGCAACCAGCAACTCGGCGCCGGTCTGGATCATCTGCTGCTCCAGCGCTTCCAGCTCCGACCGCCCGACCTCGATGGACTCCGCAGAGCCCTCCACGATCTTGGCGTCCGCATCCTTTGGCAGGCGCACCGCCATGTCCGAGGCCACGGTGATCTCGTCCTGGCTCGTCAGGCCAGTGAATACCAGCAGGCGCTTGCGGCAGAACCGGGCAGACTCGTCCTGGTCACTCTGCTGCTGCCAGTGCTTGACGTTCAGGTAAGCCAGGTCCTTGAGCGGCGGCCTGCCTTCCATCGGCCCGATGGGGTTGGCCACCAGGAACACAAAGGGAATGCGATCCAGCGTGGTGGTGCCACTATCGTGAAGCACCCACCCGTCGTTGCCGTTGCGATGGATCTCCCACGTGCCGGGCCGCAGAACCCGCACCTGCTGCACCTCTTGGCTGCCGTAATCGCCGTCCTCTTCCTCGACCGTCTCCAACAGGCGCAGGAGCACCAGTTGCAGGCCGTTGGCGCTCTGCGCGAAGCGTGCGCCAAGGATCTGGTTGTGCTTGTAGTGCACCCAGTACGGACGGGCGCCCATACGCTTCGTATCCGCCACCGTCACCGCCTGGCCCTCGGTCTTCGTGTGATCCACGAGGATGCCGCCGAAGCCGTGGCTCACCATCTCGCGGAAGGCCCGGAAGGCGAACGTGTGAAGGGACGAGCCCTTGTCATCGATGCTCGGCAGCAGGTCCAGGACCGCCTGCGGCTCGTCGGATGGCGTCACCTCCTTGGAGAACGGCTTGCCAGCCATCACCGCCAGGGTGCGCTCGAAGGCAGGAAACAGCGTCGAGGTGCTCAGCCGGTACTCGTAGTCTTCATTCGACTCCCGGGGCTGCTGAGGTAGATACTTCTTGCCCGCCTTCCGCATTGCCGGCGTGCCACCGAGCAGCGCATCGATCACAGCCCAATCGGCCTGCATTCGAGCAATCGGCGCGTCTACTTGGTTGACCTGAGTTGCCATAGAAAAACCCGCTCCAGTTGCCTGGGCGGGTCGGTTGTGCCTTACGAATTACATTAGAGCATCAATAACTTCGGAGCTACCAATGCGCACTGTGTCATACAAATTTCAGAAATGCCAAGTCAGAGTTCTAAGCGGTGAAGTATTTCAGATTGAACCTGGCACATATGACGTGTCGATTGCCGATCTTGTTTCTATTGAGGTGGCGGACAATCGCTACATCGACATGATCCCAAAAGCGGAATTCCAGAGACTCCACGAAAGCAAACAAGCAATAGCCGTCTAGCATTTCTTGGCAACCTACCACCTGAACTGCTGCACTGTGGCGATCTTCTTCACGATGGGCCACATGTACGCGAGGGGATACCCCGCCGCATCGATCACGTGGTCCACACCGCTTGACTTGTCCGGCAGCCCGTTCTTGTCATAGGCCTGCTGCTCCAGGGCCTCGGTCAGCTTCGGGCAGCGCAGCGTGTTGACCTTCAGGCGCCGCACGCCCTCCCCATTCAGGATCAGGGCGTTGACGGCGTTGATGCGGTCGGCCACCGCTGGGTTCGTGCCGTTCACTTGCACAGTCAGGTTGTGATCCCTCAGGATCGACAGGTCCGACTCGCTGGCGTTCTTGCTGCTGCTGTTCTGTCCAGAGGCATCTGGGTACACCGTGACGGCATGGCCCTTGTCCTGGTAGCGCTCCCTGAACAACCGAGCCATGTAGGGCGTGTCCCGGCCGTCCGTGATCTCGTCTACCGCCACCGGCCAGCCATCCCTCAACACGTAAGCTACAGCCGCCATGTGCAGGCGGTTGAAGTCCATGCCGAGCATTACAGGCTCGCCCTCCTGCAGCGACTCGAAGCTGTTGTTCAGCTTGCGGTCAAAGTCGGGATAGACACTGCCCGAGGTCAGGTTGACGAACAGGCCGCGCAGGTAGGCGTCGATCAGCTGCTTCGGGTAGCTGTCGAACAGCGACGGGATGTAGTCGGCCGGCAGGTTCTTGGCGTTCTCGAACGTGCTGGCCTGGATCAGCCCATACAGCTTTGCCAGCTCCGGCTTGTCCTGCACCGCCTTGACGAACTGCTGGTGAGTGAACTTGAACCCCTCGGGGGTCGTGGTCACGTCCACGCCGTTCTTCAGGCCGTCTACGTTGTAGCGCATCCGCGCGATGATCTTGCGCCAGGCCTGCTCAGCCTTCTGCTTGGCCATCACGTCCAGCTCATCCACAAGCGCCTGGCCGATCTTGAAGCCCACGATGGACTCGGGTCGGTCCATGGAGCGGCAGATCACCGTGGTGCGGTACTGGCGGCCGGAGTAGAGGTGCACCTCCTTGTTCGACTCCCTGATCTCGGTCCTCAGCCCCCAGTCATGCGCCACCTCCTCGATGGTCGGGAAGAAGATGTCGCGGATCTGCGGGTAGCTCGGGGCGAAGTAGCCGGCGTTGATGCGCGGGAACTCCCAGGCATGCGCCGACAGGCCCGAGCACCCCACCCAGGTCTTGCCCGACCCGAACCCTGCCACGAAGGCGCGGAACTTGTGGGGCAGAGCGAGGAAGCGGGACTGGGGGACATTCAGGCGCGGGCTAACGGTCTGCATCGGCGCTTGCGTCCTGCACCTGCACGACGACCTTGACCGGCTGCGGAGCCTCGCCACCCTTGCCATCACCATCCAGAGGCTTGCGGTTCACGTACATGTCGCCGCACTCCTTCGCCGCCTGCTCCAGCACCTGAAGAGCCAACGGCATGTTTTTCATGGACTCGGCCTTCGAGACGATGCGCTGCAGCACCTTCAGCCGGTAGGAGCGCTGGGCAATCGGGATCTCGGTGATCTCGTTCTTGAACGCGTCGCGCGTGGCGAAGAACACGTCCCGCCACTTCTTGGACAGGTCCTTGCCCGACGCCTTGGTCGGGTCGTAGACCGCCACGTGCGCACGGTCCAGCACCAAGCCGAATTCCTCCTTGACCGCCTCAGCCACCTGAGACGGCGTGTCGTAGCAGGCGAGCGCTTGCACAATGAAGCGCTTGACCGCCTCATCGAGCCTCGCCATATGCGCTCTCCTGTATATGAGTGGTGAATGTTATGCCGAAACCTTGAGACAGGTGCCGCATGCGTGAGCAATGCTCCCCAGGCGCAGCTCCGGACCGGCGTTCGCCGCATCCACGAGTCGCTTCACGTCAAACGAGGGGCCGTAGCGCTTGACCACGCCGACGAACTCCTCAACGTCATGGCCGCGGATTTTCAGCTTGGGTTTGCCGTCTCTGCCGAACTTGGGCGCGCCGAACTCATCCAGCGCCTGGGCGACGTGGTAGAGCTCATGCTCCACCAGCGCGCACCACTCGGCATCCGAGCACTGTGCGCAGTGGCTGGCGTCCAGGGTGATCATGAAAGCGGGCACGCGGCCGAACCAGTCGTAGAGCTGCTGCTCCTGTCGCCCCTTCTGCCACCCACCGGCGCGGATCATCACTTCCTCGGCCTGACCGATCACGGTCTTCATGGCCTTGGTGAATCCGTCAGGCGCCCAAAGGAAGACCAGGTCAGCGTCTATCAGGTGCGCGTGGTCCGGGTTGTGGATGCTGCCATCCTGAGCAAGGATCTCCGCCTGCACCCACTCCGCCACCCCTTCTGCCGGGACGTAGCGCCACAGGTCAGCGGGTGGATATGGCCGGGTGCCGATGACAGCAGCCGGCTTTGCCTTTGCCGGTGTTGCCATGGCAGGCCCTTTCTCAGTTCTGTTCAGGAGGAATGGGCTTCACAAACACTCGAAGCCCTCGCTCTGTTGCGTCGTCAACCCACTCCAGCTTCAGGTCGCATGTGTGCCCAGTCCGTTGCCTGAACACCTGCGATGCGATGGCGACTTCACTGGAGAGCGCTTGCATGGCCGCCACCAAGCGCCCATCGGCGTCCACCCCTTCGACCTCCTTGGCGAACTCCGCATCCAGGCGGGCTTGCAGGAAGTCCCGGGTAATGCGCACTGCATCGCTCATGAGGCCACCTCTTTCCGCCGCAGGCCTTCAAGGAAGGCGATGGCGTCATCCATGCAGGCGAACACCGGCGCCGCATCCATGTCCCAGAGATCCCAGCGGTTCTTGAAGCGGATCCAAGCGCCCAAGCGACGCTGGGATCTACGCTTGATTGCCCTGGTGCTCATGGCTTGCCTCCTGGATCAGGAACAGGTCGGGAGGGAACATTGCGCGAAACAAACCCTTCGCAAACTGCTGCGCGGCTTGCTCGGCCCGCTTCGGCGACAGCGCTTCAGCCATCTCGGCAGCAAAGTCACTCCAGGCCCGATCCCACTGCCGCCGCTTGATCACACGGCGCAACCTGGGGCCGGCGCGCCTCTTCAGTGCTCGGACTTTCATGGCAGCCTCACATGCAGGACTTCACCACCCAGGCGATGCCCATGATCACGGCTACGGCCAGGGGCACGGCGAGGAACGCCTTTGCCAGAGCAATGCCAAATCCATCCTTGGACTTCTCCTCGGACAGCTTGAGCCCCTGGAGACACCGGAACACCTGAGCGATGCCCCACGCCTGGATGATGGAAATCGTGGGCAGCCCAAACACCGGGACGATGAACCAACCCCACAGGGTGGAAAGCAGCAGGCCCACAAAGAACCCCACCCAGACGATGCTCAGAAGGAAGGCGACGAAGCCGCCAAACAACATGGAGCAGGCCTCGCCTGCGGACATATCGTTGAATCTCGACATGGAGTCTCCTGTAAATAGGTGCCACCGCTGCGGGCAAGGCGTCCCTGGCGTATGAGGCGTGGCGGATGCGCCCGAGCGGTGGCGGAATAAAAAAGCCCGCCGAAGCGGGCAACCACGAAAGAGCAGTGTGGTTACTGGGTTGCAGCGCAGCCAGCAGCCTTCAAGGCTGAAAGCTCACCCTCAAGGCGCTTGATCTGGTCCATCGACTTCTGCGCAATGAACACAGCGTGTTTTGCGTGGTCGGAGTAGAACTCCACCAACTCGCACGCCTCGACAAATTGATCCGTCAGCTCAACATACCGTCCAGACAGGTTCTCATACCGACAAAGAACCTCCTGTGCGGCGTCGGCGAACTGCTCGACGGGCCGCACAATTCCTGAGGCGGCCCACTTCGCCAACTCCTCTATCGCGGCCTGTTCCTTGGCCGGGTCTCCATCAGGCGCGTCAACGAAGCCATCGATCGCTCGCCGCACAGCATCGGTTGCAGCGCTGGCTTCGCAATCAAACCACTCTCCACACTGGCGACGGCTGGATAGGGAATCATGGGCGGCAGACTCGATTGCGGTCGCCCGGTTGAATGGACCGAACGTCTCCACGATCGAGACAGAAAACCCGCTGCCGGTTTCTAGGGCGGCGCGCCTGACGTCCGGCCTGGCCGAAACGCCGATTTTCACAAGTCCCGATATGGACTTCATCACGTAGACAAACTGCTTCACGGCTGCTCTTTCATTCTGAGAAACGAAAAAACCGCCACTTGGGCGGCTTGCTTGGCGGCCACTGTGTGGCTCTGGCGTGGTTCACCCCATCGGACTTACGCCTGCTGGGGCGCTGGGGGGATGCCGTTCGCTGACCAGCTCCGCAGCTTGTGGCGAGACATTCCCGCGCGCCTGTTCCCCTCAGCGCGCGTCCCGGCTGGTTCGGGCGCAAATGGAAAAGCCCCGACTGCGTGAGCAATCGAGGCTTGGTATTGGCTCCAGGAGCCTTGCACCCGGATGGCTTGCGCACTTTCAGCGCTTGTGGCGGTCGCGTTGTCACAACCCTACGGCACGGGATTTGCCTATGCCGCTTGACCATCACAAGGAAAGACTGGGCCGCCAAGACCTAGCGCGCAAGGCGCATCGGTGTTGCCCACGGAGTCGAACCGTGTCCAATCTTCCTTCGTGATGGCCCCAGCCTTTTCAGCCGCTGGGATGGGCCGGCGTCCTCGCAACGGCCTCGCGCCCATACCCTGGCGTGCGGGATAAACGCCCCGATTTCTACGGGCGCGTCTGTCCATCTCGGTCCTGCCTACGTCAACAAAGCGGAGGGAGCGAATTGGACAGTGGGGAGGCCTAAGCACAGCCCCTCATTGAGAATTTTCAGACTCAACGCGGGGCCAACGTTACCACATAAATGCGTGAAAATCAAATCAGCGCATCAGCTTACGCACGCGGCCGCTCAGGGCGCGCCGGCAGTCGCTCACATGGTCGATCAGGTACTGCGCGTCGCGGCTGGCCGGCTCCCTGCGCAGCTTCTCTCCCTTGCACTTGGGGCACTTGTGCATGCGCCCCTTGCGCTCGATTTCGCCCGTGCCAGAGCAGACCTTGCAACTCGGGTCCAGCATCCAATCGATGGCGGCCGTGATGGCGGCGGCTGGCTCCACAAACTTGCGCTTGTGCGCCACGTACAGCAGCGCGGCATAGACCCGGGTCATGTCGGCTTTGGTGGGCTTGCTGACCAGTCGCATGAAGTGGCTGGCCATGTTGCTGGCGCTCATGCCGTTGGCCTTCACCAGATCAACCTGGCCGATCCGGTGGGGCACGTCCTGCAGATTGGTTGCACCAGTGGCGCAGAGGTAGCGTTCTTCGGTCATTGCTGGCTCTCTTTCTTCAGTTGCTTGGCTTTGGCTCGGTAGTGGTCCCGAATTGCTCGGACTTCATCCCGGGTCCATTTGTGGTCGGTGTAGTTGGTCTCGACGGCTTCCAGGCGCGACTGGCCGATGCGCGCGAGCACCCCGGCACGGAACTTGGAATAGGTCGTACCGCCGGGTCGGTTGCAGTTCTTTCGCTGGCCGAAAACGTTGTCCGCGTTGAAGCGCAGATGCGGCGCGGCGGAGCGAGAGCGGAAGTGGCCCGCATCCATCGATCCGCCGGGTTTCATCGGCTCGAACGGCATGCCGCAGCAGATGCAGGGAAGGCTGGCATCGCGCAGGCGGATGAACTCGTTGAAGGCCGTCTGCGCCTCGGCCAAGAGCGTGCGCAGGTTCTTCTGCTCCTCCTTGAGCCGGCGCGTCTCGGCCTTGGCTACCCGGGCAGCCATGCGGTCAGCCTTGGCCTGTGCCCGTTCTTCCTTCTCGCGCTTGGCGATGGCATAAGGCTCGGCGCATTCGGCGTGGACGATCTGGCTGGGGCGCTCAGGGGTGAGCTTGGCGCGGCAGTGGGCGCAGCGTGTGCGACGGAAGGTCATTGGCCCCCTCCCAACAACCAGCTATCCTTTGCCATTTCACCCCAATGGAGGTTAATTCGATGGGCCAATATGGATACTGGGAAGACAGCCTGACAGACATTGAGCAAGAGATTGCAGAGGAAGCAGCTGCCAACGTGGCCAAAGGGTTCCTTCCTGCAATTGCAGAAGCAGAAGCTTGTTCCGATGTGGCGACCAAGCACAAAGAAACTCTCGGTGAAATGCTCCGGGGTATTGAGCGAAGGATCGCTACGATTCAATCTGAGCCAGACGACAGACAAGGCCGCACTGCCGACGTTGAGCGGCATGAGGAACTTCAGGCCCGAGTCAAAGACCATCTGACATTTGCAGACTAAGAATCTCATTTGTCGCCCTCCCACAGGTCATAGAACGTCACGCCCAGCTCCGTAGCTGCGTAGGCCTCCACCCGGGTGCAGAACTCGGAGAACTCGGCCGTGCTCAGGTCTGCGCTGCTCTTGCCAACGACTTCGCCGTTGGGCAGCTCCACCACACCGATGAAGAGGCGCTTCATCATTTCGTGCCACACCTCAGCGTCGTACTGCTTGCCGTTGACGACTGCTTGCGCGGCCACCTGGGCCAGCACGCCCTGCCCCCAGTACCGCTTGTTCTGGGCCTTGGTGCGCTTGCGGCGCGTGACGGTCAGCACCCAGCGGCCAGAGCCCTGGAGAACCTGCTTCAGGAACGGGAACAGCTGTGCCTTGATGGCGACCCAGGCCTGCTGTCGGCTGAAGAGCTCGATTTCGAGGCGTTCAGTCATGCCTGAGCCCCTTCCCCGCCCGCACCATGTCGGCCAGCTCGTCGCGCGCCAGGATGGTGTCGAGCTCGGCCATGGCGCGGCGCGTGTAGACGGCAGCGTCCAGCAGTTCTTCGTACTGGTGCTGCAGCCACTGGCGCAGTTCCAGGGGGTTTTCGGCCACGGTCGTGCCGTACTTCGCAATTCCCAGGGCCTGACGGCGCGCGATGTCTGCACACACCAGGGCTTCGATTCCTATGGGAGTCATGCTGCGGCCCTCCCCTGCTGGATGCGCGCACCCAGGCCGGCGAACGGGCTAGCGTAGTCCTTCCATGCCCGGCCGGCGCGTATCGATTTGATGAGGCTCAGGCTGACCCCGTACTCGGTGGCCAGCGCCGCACTGGTCTTCGCGGACAGACGGATGTCGCGCGCCTTGCCTTCGTTGAGTTTGGCGCCAGGCGCAGCGCGGCGAGCCTTGGCTACCTTGGCGCAGCGGTCGATGCTCGAATACGCTCCAGCCTTCGCTGCGGCCTCGGCCACTTTCTTGATGGTCGAGAGGCGGACGTGTGCTGGATTGCAGCAGCACTTCTCGCCACAGGTCACGACCACCGGCTGGCGGGCCGCAGGCGGTGTTCCCTTGATGCCCGCCACCACACGGCGCACCAGCAGACATGGGCCTCCGCCGCGCTTCATGATGGGATAGCCGGTATCGCTGGTGGCGCCTTGCCAGATCCAGCAGTCGCCCACTTCCTCGCAGCGGGCCTTGATCTCGTCCAGGGTGATGACGGCAGTCATGCTGCCTCCTGCACGAAAGCGCGGACGACATCAGCCAGGCGCTGGCCGGCGTACATCATTCGCTGGGAAACGATTTGGTCACGGTGGCATTTGCAGCCGCCGTTCGTGTGCATACCCTTGGGGCGCTTCACCAGACAACCGCCGTCCATGCAACCCGACTGCGCGCTCATCGCATCGCGAAGGTCGTCGTACTGTCGAATTGCTTCGGCCAAATTTGCTGTCTTGCTCATTGCCCCACTCCTTTGTTGATCCACTCGGCCCGCTTGGTGGCCTGCTCTTGAGTTACTGCCTTGTGCTGTTCGCATGCCGGCGCGGTTGCGCTGTACGTGTGGCCCTTGGCGCGCTTCATGCACTGCGCGAAGCAGTGACGGCGCATGCCGGCGTCTGTTTTCTTGGGCTGCCAGGTGATGCAGGTGGTCATGGGGACTCCAGTGCATTGACAAGTTCGCCATCCATATAGAACGGGTGGCGCCACCCCTTCAGCATCCTGGCGAAGGCGCGCGCGCCCTTGCACTTCAGCCCCTTCTTGCCAAACTCAACGCCATCCGGATCGCGCCACGTGCGCACATAGAAAATCCGGTCCTCGAAGCCAGTGATGCTCACTCGCTGGACTTCTCGGATGACCATTTGTCCCCATGCGTCGGCCATGTAGGTGTGGGTCTTTCTCCATGTCGCCTCGCCGAACGCATGGCCGGCATACTCTTCGCCTGTCTCTACTCGGCAGCCCGGCGCCCAGCCGTCTTCCTCGCCGAAGCCCCATGAATGGAACGGGCACTTGATTTCGTGAGTGGTCATGCAGCCTCCTGCCCGGGGAACAGGTCCGAAAGCTCGATGCCGTGGCACTCGCGCCAAGCCACGGCGGGCCAGGCCTTTACGGAGCCGTAGCGCGCGTCCACCACGGACACCGCCTGCAGGCCGTACTTCTGCGTTACACGACGCAGGTCCACATAGGTGTTCTTCGGGAATGCCATTCCAGTCGCCTTCTCCACGGCGATCACGGTGGCGTGCTGCTGGTTGCGGCCCAGCTCATGCTGCAGGCGGGCGACCTCGCGGGACTTCGCCGAAGCGGTGGCCATGGCCGTGGCTTCGCGCCGGCTGCCGATCTCTGCCTTGGTGGCGATGGCGTGATCGCGCTCGGACTCGGCCTGGATTCGGGCCTGCTCCGACTCCATGGCCAGGCGGAGGATGTCCATGCGGGACAGCTCGGCCGGCGTCTTTGCCTGGGCAGCCTCCAACTCCTGCCAGCGCTTGACGACCTTCATGCGTGCCACGGCGTCATAGCCCAGCAACAGGGTCAGGCAGGTGTCCTTTTCCACAAGGAACTCCTCGTAGCTCACGCCGTTCTGGGGGTGTATCCAACGCTGGATAGACCCCCCAAACAGCGGCCCCAGTTGTTTCTCCAGCGCGCGAAGATCCCGCATGACATGGAAGTGCTCCTTGCCGGTCTCTTCGGCAATCTCCCGGCTGCTCATGGTCAGCGCGGGCGCGATTTTTTGCAGTGCGTTCATGTTCACCATTCCTTCGCGTAGCGGGGTTTCGATTCGGGCTCGGCCTTGGTTGGAGCGGAGAGGGATGCAGTGGATTCGGTCCAGCGCTGGTACTGGCCCTCGAAGTGCAGCGCGACTTCGCCCTTGGAGCCGCCGCGGTTCTTCAGGAGCACAGCGCCCTTGATTGATGGCTGGCCGTCGAGACCCTTGACGTGGTCCCACAGCGCCAGGACGACATCCGCGTCTTCCTCGATCGCGCCGCATTCCTTCAGGTCGGACATCTGCGGGCGTGGGTTCGTGCGCTTCTCCACCTCTCGGTTGAGCTGGGACAGGAGGATCACGGTGAGGCCCAGCTGCTTGGCGGCGCGCTTGAGGCCACGGGTGATCTCTTCCAACTGGAAGCGGCGCTCCTTCCTTTGGTCGGTGCCGAGCATCAACTGCAGGTAGTCCACGACCAGCGTCTTGATGCCGTACTTGCGCACCAGGAACCGGGCCTTGGAGACCACTTCGTGCAGCGTCAGGCCGGGCACGTCGTAGAGGTAGAGCGGAAGGTTGCGGATGCCTTCCAGCGCCTCAGTGATGCGCGTCCACTCGTCGTCAGACAGCTTGCCGGTGATGATTCCGTCCAGCTGCACGCGGCCCTTGTTGGCCACCGTGCGGTCCACTACCTCGTAGTTCTCCATCTCCATGCCCAAGAACGCGGCTGGATAGCCCTCCGAGGCGTGGAAGCAGGCAATCTGCTGGGCCAGGCTGGACTTGCCCACGGACGGGCGCGCGGCGACCACGACCAGCTTTCCGTCACCCAGGCCGTTCGGCATCAACCGGTCCAGGTACGGGATACCAGTGGGCCGGCCGGCCTTGGTCTCGCCGTCGGCGCGGCTCACGAGGCGGTCGATGAACTCGGCCGCGAACGCGGACACCGGTAGCGGGTCGCCGCCAATGCGGTCAGCCACCACAGCCTCCAGAGCGGCCACGGACTGGCCCACACGCTGCTCGATGGCCAGCGTCTCGTCGGACACGAAACCCGACACCTGGAACGCCGCGGTGCGCAGCGCGCGCTGCTTCGCGTAGTTGGCGATGATCTCGGCATGGCCCGGGACCGCGCGCACTGTGGAGTAACTCTGCGCGATGTCGTTGACCTCGACCAGATCCACTTCATGGCCGCGCAGGTGCTCCATGACAGCCACCGGGTCCACGAACTTGCCCGCCAGGATCAGCTTCTGGGCAGCCTCCCACACCAGGCGATGCAGAGGCACGCAGAACGAGTCGGCGGTGATGATGCCGGCGGCTGCATCGTAGGCCTCGGCCCCGTTGCACAGGATGGCACCCAGCACCGCGCACTCGGCCTCGTTCGAAAACAGCAGCTCGTACTCAGGCAGGTCGATAGCGTTCATGCTGCCTCCTGCTGGTCTTCGTTGGCCGCGTCCGCCACGCGCTTGGCCTGCAGGCCTTCGGTGGTCCACTGCGCGGGGCCATCAGCCTGGATGAACCACAACCTGTACCAACGGTCCTTCACCGAGTTGGCGAACGTCGCCGGCCAGTCCTTCTGGCGCTTGTCCTTGCGCGTGCCGTGGGTGTGCTCCTCACGGAAACGCATCCAGGCCAGTTGCTGCATCTCGTCGCAGATCCCAGCGTTGACCATGAACTTGCGGATCGAGTGTTCGTCAGGAACCGGCTTCACGCCCAGCTCCTCGCACTCGGCCAGATAGGTCTTCAAGGTCTTCAGTCCGGCAGAGGGACGAGACGGCTTGCCCGGCTCTTTCAAGGAATCAGGGATCAGAGAATCCGGAATCAGGAATCCGGGATCAGCAGGGCTCTTCTGGTTCTGCTCATTGACCTGGCAGGTGATTGCACAGTGCTTGTCTGGTGCTTGTTCCGATCCATTCGCGGCAGCATCGGCATGGGCACCGAATCCATCCGGTGCAGGAAACGAACTCTTCGCTTCCTTCATGTGGGGGTTCTGGTGCTTGTCAAAGTTCAGCACCTGGATGTAGCGGGAGCCGCACGATTCATACCTGAGGATGAAACCGTGCTCTTCCAGTTGCTCCAGCAGTGCCTCCGCGTCGCAGGCGTCGTAGGGCAGCACCTCGGCGCGGATGCGCTTCGGGCGGTCCTCCAGACGGCCTTCACGGTCGGCGAGACACCACAGGCCGGCAAATAGCAGCCGGGCCAGTGGGTCGCACTCCGCCAACTTTTCGTTGGCGAAGAAGCCGGGTTTGATGTTCCTTGCGCGAGCCATTAATTTCCTCTTGTGCGCTGGCCCCGTGGGGCCATAAAATGCGCATGTCTTTTTGAGATTCGTCTGAATCCCGGCTGCAACCGAGACCAGACTCCTAGAACGCCTGCTAGCTCTCCAGCTGCAGGCGTTTTTGCTTTTGCCCTTTCATATCGAGGCCTTTCGCATGGCGCTGCGCCGGTCGTTCTCGGCCTGGCTGATGGGCCGGCCGACGACGCGGAAGTAATTGCAGGGATTCAGCGCGACCGGCTTGTACGGCTTTGCACCGGCCATCACGGACTTGCTGGGGATGTGGAATGCGGTGGGCTTCATGTGATTGCTGCTTTGCAGTAACTGGAAAGTGACGGCCTAGTGAGCGCGGCGGAAACCCAGCAGTCGCCCAATAGGGCCCTGCACGGGCTTTTTCTCGTCGTGTTCGGCCAGGGCGAGCAGATGCTTCAAAGCGAAGTCCTCGAAGGACAAGCCCGCGCGGTCTGCTAGCTTTTGGAGAGCGCGCACCTGTTCAGGCGACGCGCTGCCGAAGTCGATTTGCATCGGCGGTTCGGTCATGGGGGTGGCTTCTTTCTGGGTCATGGGGCGGGTCCGAAGAAGCCATCACGCGGCCAGGAGAGCGCCGAAGGCGTTCCTGTCAAGGCCGTGGCGCTGCGTAGCATTTGTCCGATGCGAACGCTCTTCTTGATGGATCTCTTCGTCGGCCAGGCGCAGCAATGCGTCCAGCAACGTCGGGGCAACCGCTCCCCCGTTGGACCGGCGCTCGGCCCAAGCGATCAGCTTCTCCCGCTCCTCCTTGCTGGCACGCAGCATGCAGAGGGGTTCACGGATGAGGTCACGGTTGCGGTATGTCATGGTTGGTATGCCCTCCAGGCGGTTGTTGTTGGGTGGAAATCAGGAAAAGGTGCTCGCCACTCGCTGGGCTATGCTGGAAGTTCCGACACAACCAGCGCCAAGGAGGGCGAGCATGAAACTCAAGGTCAACGACATGTGGATGGCTGCGGCTGCGCAGATTGCTGCGGCGCAGATTCAGAACGACCCAGAGAAGGGCAAGCAGGAGAACCTGTGCCGCACGATCCAGGAGGCGTACTGGGAGATATGGCGTGCTGCAGAGGGCCTGAAGAACGGCTGACACAGCCAGAGCGCCGCGCCTCAACCTCGCGCCAGAGAGCCTCTTGCTCCCTGGCCTCGCGGCGCTCCTTCAGCCGGCGCGCGCCCTCGGGGATGGGCCCGCCGAAGCGGTACTGTTGTTCAGCCATGGGCCTGCTCCTTGGGCTGGGCGGGGGCGCGGCGGCGCTTCGCAGAGACGTTCAGCCAGTCGTTCTCCAGCTGCACGCTCGCGGGGATGCCCCGGCGCTTCCAGTTGTTCACGCGGCGAGATCCGTTGAGCGTTCGCCAGCCCAAGCGATTGGCTACAGCGGTGCTCCCGCCAAGGCGGTTGATCAGTTCAGTTGCAGCGGTGTTCATGCCACGTATTAAACACCATGTTGGAAGCTTGCGCAACACCGTGTTGAAACGGCGCGTTTAAACGAACTGTTGAACAATATTGATATGCATCCCGTGACTGAACGCATCTATCAAGCCATAGCGCACATCACAGGAAAGCCCGCTGTCGGGCCGACTGATGTCTCGCAATTTCTCGGCTTGGCAAATTCCCAGACCGCGAAGAACTGGGAGACTCGCGGGCCGTCCAGCGACGGCTTGGTTGCTGCTGCCGAGCGCGGCATCAACATGCGATGGATGAAGTACGGGGAGGGCACCATGGAAGATGGATCGCCCGTCCCTCAGGCGCCGGCACCCACGCATGTGCCCCTGATCCCCCTCATCTCATCCGTCCAAGCTGGAAACTGGTCAGAGATCGTTGATCGCTTCCAGCCAGGAGACGCGGAAAAATGGTTGCCTTGTCCAGTGCGCCACGGTCCAAATACCTTCTGCCTCGCTGTGGAGGGTGAAAGCATGAGCAACCCGGGTGTGCGTCCGTCCTATGAGCCTGGGGACATCATCTTTGTGGATCCCGGGAGGGCCGCGCAGCCAGGTGATCGCGTGGTGGTGCGCCTTGACAATCAAGAGCAGGCCACCTTCAAACAGTACCTCGAAGAGGATGGCCGCAAGTTCCTGCGCGCCCTGAATCCAGATTGGAAGCCCAGGCTTACGCCCATTGATGGGGAGGCAACCATCTGCGGTGTCGTCATTGGCAAGTGGGTTCCTGAGATCGAGTAGGTTACGATCCGTCACACCTACAGCTCATTGCCCGGAGGGGTGGATATGACGAAATTTATTGTGGCAGCCACGATCTTGGCCAGCCTTTCTGCGTGCGCGCCCATGCCTAGTTCATATGGCGTCTCGGGCAGTCAGAGTGGTTCTCAGTACACGTATCACAACTACACCGTGAACGTGGTGGACGCGAAGGGCCAACCCATGCCTGGGGTCACGGTAGTGACCACACTCAGCGGTCAGAACACCGAGGAGAAGATCCTCAACTGTCTCACGAATGAGGCGGGCAAGTGTCCAGACATGCTCTACAAAGTCAATCGAGATACAACGTACACATATGTGACAAGCTACTCTTCGACAGCTAAATTGGTTGCTGAAAAAGAAGGCTTCTACAAGACTACGGCTAGTGGGTTCTCCAACGCTGGGGGCGTCATAAAAGACTCATCCGGGTCTCAAATCAAGATAGTTTTGCTCAAGCCAGCTGACTACTTAAGCACAACTCTTGACGCAGGCAAGGCGAACCAAGAAGCGAAAGCCGGGGTTCTGAAATTCTTAGAGGTTATTAAGCTGCAAAGTATCCTTGTGGATACAGAGGTTGCGCTTGGAGGAATAGGTGTTTCCGACTTCAAGGGAAAGTCTTATCTTCAATTGAAGCTGAATAGCGGAAATGTCTATAACTCACTAAAGCTTAATAAATACGACATTGGAAAAACGCTTTTCGATGACTCTATTAGAAAGATTCTGACACCGCTGAATGACAACCTTGTGCTGCCAAAGGGATTTTACGGGTATGACGTGATTATCTATGGGCAGACAAAGAGCTTTACTGATAAGTATGCCTTGCCGAAAAAGGTCGAGTACAGGTTCCTGATGCCATCGCAGGCAGTACGTAAATACAAAGACAAGGAAATCTCTGGTCAGGCGTTGCTGGATGCAAGTGTGCAGCTCATGGACGATGAGCGGGTTGAGCTCAAGCTGCAGTAAAAATGGCCATGGGGCTTGTACTTCCTGAGCTACAAGCGCCAAACCAAGGCCGGCGCCAAGGATTTCTGAGCCAGGCGAAGGAGCGAGGGATGAAGAAGGCTTGGATTGTGTCGGGGGCTGTTGCTGTGGCCGCCCTGGTGCTGGTGGCTGCGAACTATCACATAGTGACCGGATCGACTGTGAGCGGTGTGACCTTCCAGAAGAAGATGTCCATGAGCCTGTCCGAGACCTTCGTGAACCTCGACTCGGTGGGCAACATGCCCATGATCGTTGCCCGCGCGCAGTACCCGATGTTCGTGGCTTCAATGGAGCGAGCAATAACCGCCACAGAGGACGCCCTGGTCAAGGCCTGCGGCAAGGACATCCAAGTGGGCATGACCCGCGAGGCCGTGATCCGTCGGTGTGGAAGGCCCGCCAACACCGAGACTTCTGCGACCGGCGCACAAACCATGGAATGGACTTCTGGACTCATGGTCAAGACTGAGAACAACCTAGTCACCTATGCCTCAGGCCGCTGAGCGCACGGCCAACGCCGCGAGGTTGTAGAGCAGCGGGGAAGACGGGCGCCAAGGGCTTAGGACATTTGGCAAAGGAAGGCGAATGCCTTAACCTATGTTTTTCAAAGGCTTTCATTTATAAACCCTTCCTTCGTTAAGGAGTGAACCACACCACGAAGAAGTAGTTTATTCCTGATCCCTACTACATAGCTTCTGGCGCCATCTCTCGCCGGAAAAAGCAAATTAGAATCAACTAGCTTTCTAACTTGATATGTTCTTTGCTGTTGATTTAGCCCCTCCATGGCTGGAGACAAGTCGGAAGATTTGACCTCTCTTTTTTCAACTGCTATTTTTAGAACCGTTGCCTCCACACCATTAATGGTTTGTCTGTCAACGCAGTATTCAATTGCAGGGTTCAGAATATTCTTTGATAAGTACGAATAATCAACAAGTTTGTTGATCTTCTCCATCTCTGTTTTCACGCCAGATAGGACATATGTACACCAAGCTTCGAGGCCTGAATCTTCACCAGAGTCAGCGGTTGAGAGCATTCGATAGTATTTCTCCCGATCTGCGCAGAACACAGCAGCAGGATTTAGCAGCCTGCCAGCGCCATTTACTTTAAAGCCATACTTAATCAGCATGGCATATGTTAATAAGCGAACCACGCGACCATTTCCATTGCCAAATGGGTGGATCCAGGCAAATCTGTGATGTGCCAGAGCAACCTTCATCAGATCGTATTTTGGAGGGTCAGGGTTGTTGATGAAATCGAATAACTCCTTCATATAGGCTGACACGAATGAAGGCTCAGGCGGGAGATGCTCTGACTGTGATATGGATATTTGACCGCTTCTGTAAGCGCCTGGAGTTCTGTCGCCCTCCCTGATCAGCGATTGAACTGTCATTTGGTGCATCTCTCGAATAGAGTGCTCGGTGAGCGCATCTCCTCTTGAGATGTGCTCATCGATGTAGCTCATCGCTGATTCAATGTTCTGTATTTCTCTTATCCTGTCGCTGGGGTCTTGCCCTTGCGGCTCGGGCGCCTCAAGATAGTCCGCCAGCGTGGTGTGATTGCCTTCGATACGAGCAGAAGCTAAGCTTTCGAGAAGATGGAACACTTGCTTCAGCTGGAAGAACACCGCTAGCGGCGTATCGCCAGAGAGTTCCAGTCGACGAAGGTGCTCAAGCTCTGTCAACACATCCAACAGAGGGGAGTCGAAGCTAGGGTTAAGCAGGCGCAGGTCGTGATGAACAAAGTTAGGCATAGCTAAACAAGTTGAACAGTAAATTGTATCATCTTAAAAATTAAGCAAATACACCAGCAAAATCAACAACTTACAAAAATTAAGTCGATGCTTTAGTCGACTAACCTGCGTTTACTAAGTAAAAATTTTGTTGAGTAGCGAACGAATCCGTCCGCCCCACAACAGCCGGCTGATCCCCCACTCTAGCCCTGCAGCAGGGATCTTGCGATCCGCAGCGCCTCGTTCAAACTCTAACTCCAACTGATCCGGCCAACTCCCCCTCTGACCGGGTCCAGCGGCTGCGCCAAGGCACCCCACCCCGGCACCATCAGCCAACTGAGCCACCCGCCCCCGCAACACACAGGCCCCGCGCGACGGGGCTTTTTTGCGTCTCCTCAAAAACATCATGTTCAAACACTGTGTTGACATTTGCGCAACATGGTGTTTAAATTCACCCATCGCAGCAACAAACGCGAAACGACCTCGGCAAGCGATACGGAGCCGGGAAGCCCGACAGGAAGCAGAGGGCAGGTCGAGCCTCAAGGGGCGTGCGTGTTGCGGCGGCGGGTGTCACGGGATCGGCCGGGCGCTGACTGGTCTTTAACAAGCAGCTGGTGTGATTTGGAGAGGCGGCGGCGATGAAAAGTCGACAGTGGCTTTAACCGATTCCTAGGGGCGACTGCGTGATCCCCCGAAAGTTGCGGAGCGGTCCAGTAGCTATGCGTGCGCAGACCATAGTTCGGCCGCCTCCCCAAATCACATCAGCCCAGAAGGATGAACAGGCCAAAACGGTGGAATTCCACCAGATTAGGCCCTGCCCCCGTGATCTGTCGGCAGAAGCAAAAGACAGGTGGCGCGAGAACCAACACTCGCGAGCCGGGCCCAGCTGGGGCTAGATCAAAAACGCGTGCTGGAGCCGGGAAACCGGGAGATGCCAGCCGTCCACCCTGTACGTAAACAGGGGAAAGACCAAAGCGCATTCGGCGAGTGCGCTTCGTTTTTTTAACACAGGAGCAGCACAGCATGACAGCGAAGATGAAAGCGCCCATCCAGATCGATCTGAAGATCAAGATCACCAATGGGAGCCAGGACGGCGTCGTGACCATCGGGATGGGCCATGCCTGTTTCCCGACAGAGCAGGAATTCCGCGACCGCATCGCCAAGTTCGTGGATGAGGAAATGCCCGACGGCTTCCGCCTGATGACCAAGCGCGAGTGGTTCAACAGCCTGTTCGGCCAGTGCTCTGAGCAAGACGAAGACGGCGAGACCACCTACATCGACTACGCAATGCCCGGCGGCAACGACTGGGACGCCTGACCCCCTCCCCCGGCTCGTAGCCGGGGCACAACAAGGAGATGAGAGATGAACCTCGCTGAGTACATAGCAGCACACCAGATAGAAGTCATCCCCGGGGTGCTTGATTCCTTCCCGCGCATCAAGTGCAAGGATGGATTCTCCATTTCGATTCAGGCTGGCCGCGGCCTGTATTGCACACCTCGCGACAACCAAGGGCCCTGGCGTGAAATGGAGGCAGGATTCCCGAGCGATCGCCCTTCGGATGCGTTGATGGAGTTCGCCGCGGAATCAGAGAAGCCGACCGAAACCGTCTACGGATACGTCCCGGTCGAAGTTCTGCAGGCAGAGCTTGATTTGCACGGCGGTATCGACGCCTGATCCCCCGCCCTGGCAAGCCCAGGGCCCATCACAGATAGGGAATGCGCGGGCGACGCGCGGGGAATGGAAGCAACCGGAGCGACAGACTTCCTAGGCCGTACCCGCGAGGGCCATGCGGCTGCCATGAAAAACAGCGCTCGCTTCTGTGCCGGGATCGCATCCGGCCCCTATCTGTGATGGTTTTCCAGCCGCGCGCGCCCAGGAATCGGGGATTGATCGCACGGAACGTGGCGCGCACCACGCGGCTCTTTACACCCAGGCTCTGCAATGCAGGGCCTTTTTTCATGGCCTGCGGGCCGCACACAGGAGAAATCATGTCTGAAGCCCAAAGCACACTCATCACCAAGGCCCGAGTCAAAGCATGGGAAGCATGCTCATCTGGATATAGCTGGTTCCTGGAGAACTACAAGCCCGCCAAGGCCGAGTTTGTGCCGGTCTACCAGCATTTGGTCCGTGATGGCCGTGGCAGTGATGCTGACTGGCTGATGGGCAAGCTCTTTCCGGAAATCGGCACGGAACTGCGTGTCAAGCTGGTGACGCAGATTGCCGGCGCGGACGAAAAGCTGATTGCTGAACAGCAAGCGGCGGGTGCTCCTGGCGTGTCCACAGAAGACAAGGCCAACGCAGCGACGACGGGCGAAGGGGCCAACGCAGCGACGACGGGCAACTGGGCCAACGCAGCGACGACGGGCAACTGGGCCAACGCAGCGACGACGGGCTACCGGGCCAACGCAGCGACGACGGGCGAAGGGGCCAACGCAGCGACGACGGGCGAAGGGGCCAACGCAGCGACGACGGGCTACCGGGCCAACGCAGCGACGACGGGCGAAGGGGCCAACGCAGCGACGACGGGCTACCGGGCCAACGCAGCGACGACGGGCGAAGGGGCCGTGTCAGCCGTCCTCGGCCGACGTGGCAAGGCCATGGCCGGCGGAGGTGGCGCCATCGTAATCGCCCATCGTGACGACGACGGCAACCTGCTTGGCGTGAAAGCCGCGATGGTCGGCCAGGACGGCATCAAGCCCGGCGTCTGGTATGCGCTGGATGAGGACGGCGCATTTGTCGAGGCAGAGGAATCATGAACGCCCGTCCCCCATGCCTTGCCAGCCGAGACGCTGATGCTCTGGCCGCGCGCGAGAGCGAGTACGACGCCGAGGACGCTGCTCTTGATGCCTACACCCGGGAGCACTACGGCCCGCCGTTCGCGCCTGAGTTCGTGGAAGAGGCGCTGCACAAAGCGCCCTACTCCCTGGCGCGCACCATCGCTGAATCTGGTCACTACATGGCCATCTGCAGCGCCATTGATGACTGGCTGCGCGACTTTGCAATGCAGTGCGCCCGCCGCGACATGCAGGAGGCCCGCAATGCTGCCTGACGCCGCAACTGTGGCCCGCCACCCTGCCCTGGCCGAGTTCCGGCTGATGGAGCTTGAGGCCCGCTGCGCCACGCTCGAAGCCGCGCTGCAGCGTCAGTTTTATGAACCGATGCCGCCCGAGCTGGTCCGCGCCGCGCTCGCCAAACAACCCCAGGCGCTGGAGTTCAGCGCCGATGCAATCTGATTCAAGGAGATGCCATGACGAGCAACGTTTCGAATATCGGCGACCACATGGCGCTCACATGCGACTGCGGTTCCGTTCATTTCTCACTGCTGAGATCTGATGGCATTGAGTGCAACTCCTGCGGAAAACGTCAGCCGATGGAATGGCGCGAGTACGACGCGCACGAATGCCCGGAGTGCGGAGGCGACGGAAAGAAGACCGTGTACCACGACGTGAGCCACCAACTCGGCAAGGACTCGCTGCCGTTCCTGGACGAGTGCGAAGCCTGCGAAGGCATCGGATGGTGCGGGCCTGATGCCGAGAAGCGCGCGGCCATCGCCAAGAAACCCCAGGCGCTCCAGCACTGCGCCGATGCAATCTGAGGAAACACCATGAGCAAGACACAGAGCGACGTCATCCCGGCAGAGGATAGGGAAATACTGGAGGCGCTTGGAGTCAAAAAGCCATGCCGGGGCGAGGCGCTGAGGCTAGCGGACGAGCTGCAGGAGGCGATCCCGGGATACCCTGAGCCGACCCAGCTTGAGGCGGCGGCTGCGGCGGAACTGCTGCGTCTGGACGCAAAGGTCCGGTCTCTCGAATTCGTTGCAGAAGAATGGTGCGAGAAGACGAATTGGGTGCGACAAACATGCAAACCGCGCGAGCTAGGAATGCACCTTGCTGATGTACTGCGCGCCCGAATCCAGGCGCTGGACGCAGAGAACAAGTCCCTGCGGGAGCGGCTGGATGCTGCTGGGGATCTTGACCCGGCTCTGAGCCGCGAGGTCTACCGGGCCTGCGAGGATCTGCCAGAAGGCTGGGCCATCCGCATCGATCTGGAGAGCGGATTCGGGCGCGTGGTGTTGATTGACCCAGACGGCGGAGAGAACGAGTTGCCCGTGGATGGAATGCTGTCCGACGCCATGCGCGAATCCATTGCGGCAGCCCAGGAAGCCAACAAGGAGTCCCCATGACCCCGCCCATCCAACTCCAACGCCTGCCCCGCCGCAAGAAGCCCGCCCTAAGAAAGCGGGCTTCGCTGCTTCTGGGAATCGCCGCTTTGGCCGCCCTGCTCCTACTGGCCCTCACCGGCTGCAGCCAGGCCGGCGCACAGGATCCCAAGCCCACGCCGCAGGAGCAGCGCCTGGCGCGCGCCGCGGCCCGTGCCTGCGAGGGCCTCACACCAGTTTTTGATAACGGCAGCTGGGTCTGCCTCAAGGAGAGATGAGATGAAGAAAGAGCACCCGCACGCGCAAGTGCTGCGCTGGATCGCAGATGGGGAGACTGTGCAGTCCCAATTCAACGGCGATGGGGTTTGGCAAAGCATGAACAGCCTCAATGACCACGCCCTGGCGGACTTGCTGACAGGAGAGACAACGCCACGGGAATTCCGCATCCGGCCCAAAACCATCCCCATCGGCGACCGCGAGATCGAGGCGCCTGTGATGAGCGGGCCCGGGTACTACATCACCGATAGCGGCCAAGTCTTCCGCTGGTTCGATGAGCCGGTACTCAATCCTCAAATTGACCTGCAGAAGCTCGGTCGGGTCTACGCGAGCGAGGAAGCGGCACGCGCAGCACAGGAAGCAATCACAGCACTGCTGACACGGGAGCCGTCATGAGCTCAGACATGCCCACATACGCAGAGCTGCAGGAAGAGATCGCCCAGTTGCGCAGAGAGATGCTTCGGTACTTGCCGGTAATCAACAAAGCCGAGCAGTACCACCACACCTGGGCCTTTCTCACTGAAGGCACGGGCATCGCCACGGCGAACGGCTACCGCGCGGCGCTGCAGCAGAAGGAGACGCCATGAGTGACAAGGAATTGCTTGAGCTGGCGGCAAAAGCCGCGGGCATTCGCCTCAATGGCTGGGAATGGTCTGGCGCCGTTTTCTACACGCATGCAGGAATGCACAACGACAGAATCATCCAGTGGAGTCCATTGACTGACGACGGAGACGCGTTGCGCCTCGCAACGGACCTCAGGTTGGCGGTTCTGCCTGGCAAGCACAAGGGCGATGGCTGCACGGTTGAGTCGCAACGCCCAGGTATCCCTGGCTGCACAACGTTCCGCGACGACAAGCGCGAACAGATGCGCCGCGCCATCGTTCACGTCGCGGCAGAGATCGGAAAGGCCATGCCATGAACCACCTCTTCTACGCGTTCCTGTGGTCCGGCATCAGTGCGCTGACGCTGGCCGTGGCCGCTTTCAACTCAGGCGCCTTCTAGCGCAACCGAGATCTCTATGAGCGCCATACAAACCATCTCCAACTTCGTCTACGGCGCGGAAGACAGCTTCCAAAGCGTACTCGTGGACCGCTCGATCAACTTCGAGCGCGAGGCCGGCTTCGCCATCCAGGTGCTGACGGCCAGTGACTACATCGCAAAGCTGGCTGCCGGCGACCGCCAGTCCGTGGTGAATGCCGTGACCAACATCGCGGCCATCGGGATCAGCCTGAATCCGGCCAAGAAGCAAGCCTATCTGGTGCCGCGCAAGGGAAAGATCTGCCTGGACATCAGCTACATGGGGTTGATTGACCTGGCCGTGCAGGCAGGCTCCATCCTGTGGGCCCAGGCGGACCTGGTCTACGCCAGCGACGCCTTCACGCTGAACGGATTCGACAGGCCGCCCACGCACTCCTACAACCCGTTCAGCCGAGAGCGCGGCGAGATGGTGGGTGCGTATGTGGTGGTCAAGACGCCCAGCGTCGACTACCTCACGGACTGCATGAGCCGCGAGGAGATCGACGCCATCAAGAACCGCTCCGAATCCGTGAAGGCGGGCAAGTCGTCTCCCTGGGACACCGACTACGGCGAGATGGCCAAGAAGACGGTGGTCAAACGGGCCTACAAGTATTGGCCCAAGTCCGACCGCCTCGACCAAGCCATCCACCACCTCAACACCGAGGGCGGCGAAGGCCTGGCCGCTGCCCAGCCGGCGCGCGCGGCCGCCATCGACCCGCAGCCCATCATCGATGGCGCCCGCGCCACGAAGACGGTGGGCGAGTTGAACGCCTACTGGGCCGAGCACAACGGCAAGCTGGCGAACGACCTTCCAGCCCACGACGCCCTGAAGCAAGCCTGCAAGTCGCATAAGCAGCGGCTGCAGGCCCAGGCTGCACAGCAAGAAGCAACCGACGTGGAGGCCAAGAATGCCGTGGATCAATCTTGAACAGGGTTCGCCGGACTGGCTGGCCGCGCGCCGCGCGCACATCACCGGCAGCAACTTCCGCACTGCCCGCGACAAGCTGAAGGACGGCCGGCCGAGCAAGGCGGCGCTGGACTATGCCCGCGATGTGGCCCGGGAGCGCGTCGGCGGCCACGCTCCGTCGAAGTTCCAGAACGCAGCGATGCGCGCTGGCAACGAGCAGGAGCCGGTCGCGCGCGCCATGTACGAGGGCCGCACGGGCCACCTGGTGGACGAGGTCGGTTTCTTCGAGACCGAGGATGGCCTGTTTGGCCTGAGCCCTGATGGCTTGATCGATGACGACGGCGTGCTGGAGATCAAGACCATGATCAGCAGCGACACGTTGTTCACCGCCATGGCCGACGGCGACCTCTCCGCGTACATGGACCAGTGCCTGGGTTATCTGTGGCTGCTGGGCCGCCAGTGGGTGGACCTTGTGCTCTGGTGCCCAGACCTGCAGCACCTTGTCATCCACCGCATCACGCGCGACGAGGAAGCCATCCAGAAGCTTCAGGACGACCTAATGGACTTTGCCAAGCTGGCCGGCCAGTACGAAGACCAGTTGCGCGCAGCACTGGCAAAAACTGCCGCATGAAAGAACAGGAGGAAGCATGCCAGTCCCACCTGTCGTGCGCGAAGCCATAGTCGCGGCCCTGCGCGAGCTTGGCCCCATGAGCGCGGAGGAAATAGCTGAAGCCACCGGCCTGCCACGCGGCAAGGTGAACGCGTCTCTCGCGAACGCCAGGGCCAACCACCCTGGCAAGTTCTTTCGCATCAGCCGCTGGCAGTTCCAAGTCGGGCGCAAAGGCCGCGAGACACCGATCTATGCAGCCGCACCAGGCAAAGACGCAGACCGTCCGGCGTTCGATGAGGCGCACCGCAAGGCCGCAAACCAGCGCAACTACCGCGCGAACCGCGCCCGCTGGGCCGCGCGTAGGAAGCGTCGCGCTGGCCAGGTCACATCACCATGGGCTGGCCTGATCCCGATGGAGACCAGGCCATGAGCAACAAGCCCAAATGCGTCGAATGCGGAGCTGACACCCAGGTCACGGAAACTCGGCCGGGCGACGGCGCCGCGATCATGCAACGCAGAACCCGCAAGTGCAAATGCTGCGGGGCCCTGTTCAACACGATCGAGATCTACGCGCCAGATCAGAGCATACCGAGGAAAGACCGAAGGCCACACGCCAGCGCCTGACACTCCCCTTCCCAAAAGCCCTCCCGGCATGCCGCGAGGGCTTTTTCATTGCCACATGACCCCGACCCCACCCCAGTGCCCTCTGCTGCTGCAGCGCGCAGGCCACGTCATCAACACCACCAAAGCGCTCTGGCGCATCGAATCCTGACAGGAGAAACCATGGCAATCACCCTTGAAGCCATCCGCGCCGCTGGCGGAATCGTGCACAGCGACGGCAACATCTTCTTCCGCGACATCAGCATGCTGCAGGGCCTCGCCGGGGCAGCTCCTGCCGCTGTGGCGTCACTGCCCGCCGTGCTCGAGCAGATCGCCCAGGGCTGGGACGGCTGCATGTACGACGCCCCAGGCGAGACGCTGGACATCGGCGCCGACATCCGCGCCGCCGCCAAGCGCCTGCTGGCCGAGCAGCCTGCCGCTGTGGCTGGGCCTGCCCTGGATGTGACACTGGACGAGGACCAGGCCGGCCTGCTGCGCGACATGCTGGGCGATCCTGCCGAATACGAGGAGGCCCTCACCGTGCGGCTGATTGTGTGCGACGGCCATAGCGGACACGGTCTGTATGTCGCCCAGGCCGAGTACCAGGACGAGGGCGCTGTGCTGCTGACCTCCCTGCCCGCGCCGGCAGCGCCTGCATCCCCTGCAGTGGATGCGTGGCTCCAGCCGGATGACATGGCGGCCCTGCAGCGCTTTCATGAGACGGCCGAGGACGACGAAAGCTACGACATCGGCAAGGAAGCCGTCGCGCGCCTGTGTGCCTTCGGCTGCCTGCAATCGCACAGCTTTGGACGCTACAGCACTACGGACTTCGGCGACTACTTGCTGGACACCTGGGCCGGCGCGCGCACGCTGCCGTTCACCACCGCAGCAGAACGCCGAGACCGCGCAGCCCAGGCCAAGGAAGGCGGTGCAGCGTGAAGATCAAGACCAAATGCCAAGAGTGCGGCGGCCATAACCTGCGCTGGCAATCCACCGTGGTCAACAACAGCGACGTGCAGCAGGGGCGCCTGCGTACTCACGAAATGGGAGTGCTGTTCTTCCTTGGATGCGACGACTGCAGCGCGACGGTGCAGCACGCCACGGGCGACCAAATCGCGCGGCACATGAACGATGCCGCCCCGTTCGCCGAGGTTGCCGAAGTGGATGCGCGGGAGAGCGCCCGCTATCGACTGCTGCGGCGAGGCCAGCACTGGAGCGTGATTGATGGAAAGGGAGACGTCCTGCGTGGCGATGAACTTGATGCCACCATCGACGCCCGCCTCGCAGCCCAGGCAGCAGCCAAGGGGTCGGGCGATGCGTAAGCGCGTCCTGGCCCTGAGCATCGCCGCCATGTTCGGAGGCATCTACATCCCCCGGCCGCTGGTCATCAGCGTGCCGGTGTTGCGCCCCACTGGGCACAAGGAGAGCACATGAAAGAACGCCCGATCCTGTTCAGCGGGCCGATGGTCCGCGCCCTGCTCGCAGGCACGAAGACTCAGACGCGCCGCATTCTGAAGCTCAAGTGGGGCTTCGATTTCGCAGAGCGCGATGACGGCACCCTATGGCCATGGGCAGAGCATCCTGACTGCGACGACGACGTGTGGATGCCTTGCCCTCAAGGAGAGGTTGGCGACCGGCTGTGGGTGCGCGAGACGTGGGCCTACGGCATCCACGCGATGGCCGCGAAGCGCGATGAGGAGGGTCCATTCGTCTACGCGGCAGACGGCACTACGCAGGGACGCCTTAGCGAGCGCTGGACACCGAGCATCCATATGCCTCGATGGGCCAACCGCATCCTGCTGGATATCACAGCTCTGCGTGCGGAGCGCCTGCAGGACATCAGCGACGAGGATGCCCGCGCCGAGGGAATCGAGTGCATGGCAGGTGACCCGGAATGTGGCTACCGCAACTACCTGGACAAGACCGGCCAAGACTGGGCGCTGAGCCCGCGAGAGTCGTTCCGCAGCCTCTGGGAGTCGATCAATGGCCCCGCCTCCTGGGCCAAGAACCCCTGGGTCTGGGTCGTGGAGTTTGAGCGCGCCCAGGCGCAGCAGAAAGGACCACAGCAATGAAGAGGTTCTCATCCCTCAGCAGCGCCTTGGCTGCGCTGGCGATGGCACAGGTAGCCCACGCGGAGCCCGCGCCGATGCAGAAGGACCGGCGCAAGCGCGAGCCATCAATGGTCGATCCAGGCCCCTACGGCGCAAGCCGCCAGCGCGCCCAGTGGAAAGACGAAACCCAGCGCCGTGGGCGCCAGCGATGAAAGGACAGACCCCGTGAGCACAGCACCAACACCCGCCCTGCTGCCCTGCCCGTTCTGCGGATCTGCAAAGGTCACCGCGAAGAACGAGCACACCGACCTCAGCGGCGGCTACTACATCGAGTGCTCCGCGTGCCTGGCCTGCACAGGGCTGCGCTATGCGTGCGGTGAAGATCCGCGCCCGCTGCTGGCGGAGCTATGGAACCGGCGGGCAGAGCTGGAGGCGCGCAAGCCGCTGCCGCTGAGCGATGCCGAAATCATCGCGGCCCAACAAGCCCTCGCGCTTTCTCGCTCCCGCATTGGCCTGCCCTGCACCCGGTGCGGAACCGGCAAATACCGTGCTGACTGCAATGCGTACCACGACTTCCACCGCTGCGACAGCTGCATGCATGTTCCCATGTGGGATGCCGACGGGAATGAACTCGGCGCCACTGCCCCGCTGCCGGGCATCACCGGAGGATCGTCATGAGCAAGCGAGACGTGCGCCAAGCGCGCAAATTGCGAGACGAAGAGAAGCACTACAGGGAACCCGCCGAGAGCGGGATTTTTTATGCCTGAACCGCCCCGCGCCAGCGCCTGGGAGCTGGCCGACCGCGCGTATCAGGCCCACCACTTTCAGTGCCCGCAGTGCATAGCGGCCGGCATCACCCGCTCGCAGGAGCGCTGCGATGCCGGGGCGGCGCTGTGGGGCGCATATCAGCATGAGCGCGACCCGCGCCAACAACCAGCGGGCCGAGTCTTTTCAGTGAGGAAGCCATGAAAAACACCGCCACGACAGAAGCTCCAGCGAGCGTGGAGCCCGAATGGGTGCGCGCAGAGAAGTACTTCGAGATGACTGGCACCCCGGTGGAGACAATCCGCCACTACCGGAAAAAAGGGATCTGGCTGGTTGGCAAGCACCTGGCCACGGTCCAGAACCGCCTGCATGTGAACATCAAGGAAGCCGACGCATGGATAAAAGAGCAAGCCTTATGCCGCCACCGGGCGTAACCATCCGGGAGATGAAATCTGGGCCGCGCATCCAGATTTTCTTTGTCTTCGAGGGGCAGCAGTGCCGGGAGCTGCTGCCCGAGGCGCCGATTACCAAAAGCAGCCTCCAATATGCAGCCAACTTACGCGGCGAGATAAAACGGAAAATCGCCGATGGAGATTTCTCCTATGCCGAGTATTTCCCGGATAGCCCCCGCGCAAAATCTCAGGCCGAGGAAAAAGAAAAGGCCATGCTGCAGGAGCGCCTGGAACGGCAGCTGGCGATCTATGCCCGGCAGGTCGATGAAGAGAAAATGTCGCCAGCCACCCTGCGTGGCTACAAAAAGGCAATCACCGGCGAACGCATGCGCCACTGGCACGGGTGGCGGCTTGAAGATGTCACGCCCTCGGCATTGCGCGACTGGATCTCCGGCATGGACTGCACCAGCAAAGCCATCCGGAACATGCTCACCCCGCTCCGGAGCGTGTTCGAGGATGCGCTGAATGACGGGCTGATCGAGTTCAACCCGTTCGATCGCATCGCCCTGGCGAAGTTGATACGCCAGACGAGCAAGGCCAGCGACTATGTGATCCAGCCGTTCACCCAGGCCGAGCGCGAACAGATCCTGTTGGCGTGCCGCGAGGACGAGAGGCCCATGATCCAGTTCTGGTTCAATACCGGCCTGCGGCCTGGCGAGCTCCAGGCGCTGCGCTGGGAGCACATCGACATGGAGCGGCGCGTTGCTCAGATCGTGCTCAACCAGGTTGTCGGCGTCATCAAGGCGCCCAAGACCGAGGCCGGCAAGCGGGATGTAGAGCTGAACGCGGAGGCCGTGGAAGCGCTGAGGCTCCAGCGGCCGATCAGCCAGATGCGCGGCCACCGGATCTGGCTCAACCCTCGAACACTGCGGCCATGGACGACGGATGCCCAGATCCGCAAGACGCTCTGGCTACCACTCATGGAGCGATCCGGGATCGAGTATCGCAATCCGTACCAGATCCGCCACACCTTCGCCTCTACCCTGCTCACCCGAGGCGAGAACCCTTGGTACGTAGCCAGCCAGCTCGGCCATGAGGATGTGGAGATGGTGTACCGGACGTACGGCAAGTTCATCCGGGAGGACTACCAAAAGCCAAAGCCGGCCCTGCGCGCTGTCAGCTGAGATCGGTGCATTTCGCGTGCACTTTCTGTGCATTCTCGCGCACCAACCTACACCGTTTGGGCAAAAGAAAACCGGCCTACACCTTGCATTTGCTTGGTGTAGGCCGGTGGTGGATGGTGGAGCTGGCGGGAATTGAACCCGCGTCCGCAAGCCTTCGCCGGGCAGATCTACATGTTTAGCGTTCTGTTTTGAGTCTCGCCTCCCAAGTCGCGCAGGCGCACGCTACCCGGGATGCCAGCTTCCTTGGATCTTGCCACGTACTAAGAAGCCCAGCACGCAGCCAGCTGATGTAAATTCCCTTGCAGCCGGGAGGTATTGCTACCCCCTTGCCCAGCCCATCAGCGTGCTGTTGCAAGGCTCACCGGATTTAAGCGGCGAGTGCGAAACGTTCGTCGTTTGCAGTTAGTTTTTTGAATGGAGATTTACGAGCGTCACTCAAGCTCGACATGCACCACACCGGTCCCGAACCCACGTCGAAACCAGGACAGCCCCAAGGCTCCTATCTTAGCCTCTTTCCAGCAGTTTCAAGAGCTCCAGCGGAGAATAGATTTGCGCATCCGCCTGCCACTGCAGCGTATCGCCAGCTGCGCCAAGGTAGCCGTAGCAGGCCGCCACGGTCTTCATGCCTGCGGCCTTGCCTGCAACGATGTCGCGCTCATCATCACCCACATAGACAAAACACTGCGGGGGCAGGCCGATACGCGCGGCAGCTTCCAACAACGGTGCTGGATGGGGCTTTGCGTGGGGTGTGGTATCACCGCTGACGATAGCACCAGCGCTCGCGAAAAGCGGCATCTGCTGCGTCAGCGGGTCGGTGAAACGCATGGATTTGTTGGTGACCACACCCCAGGGCATGGATGCCGCCTGGAGCTGTGCAATGAGCTCCGGGACACCATCGAACGCATAGGTGCGCTCGGTCATGCACTGCTCGTAGTTGCGGAAAAACTCCTCGCGCATCTCCGGAAACTCCGGCGAGTCAGGCGTGAGCCCGAAGCCCACTCCCAGCATCCCCCGTGCCCCGGCGCCCGCCATGGGCCGATACTGCTCATAGGGAAGCGACTGCAGGCCACGGTCAATGCGCATCCTGTCTGCTGCCGCACCCAGGTCGGGTGCACTGTCGATCAAGGTGCCGTCCAGGTCGAACAGAACAGCTCGGACTTCTTGCCACATGCGGCTCACCCTTCTGCCCGGCGCGTTGCCAGCATGTAGTTCACCGAAGTGTCCGCGCTGAGCCAGTAGCGCCCGGTGATGGGGTTGTGCTGCAGACCCTTGCTGGCCTGCAGGTCAAGGCCAGCCTGACGGGCAAACATGGCGAGTTCGCTGGGCTGGATCAGCTTGGCGTACTCATGCGTCCCCTTGGGAATCATCTTGAGCAGGTACTCCGCCGCCACAATGGCCAGACCAAAGGCCTTGGCACTGCGGTTGATCGTGGAGAAGAACACCCAGCCTCCGGGCTTGACCAGCTCGGCGCAGGCCGCGACCACGGAAGCGGGATCGGGCACATGCTCGAGCATCTCCATGCAGGTCACCACGTCAAAGGAGCCCGGCTGCTCCTCGGCCAGACGTTCCACGCTGACTTCGTGGTAGTGGATGTTCGGAGTACCCGTTTCCAGCGCATGCAACTGGGCCACACGCAATGCCTTGGTGGCCAGGTCGATGCCCACCACCTCTCTCGCCCCCTTGCGGGCCATGGAATCGGCGAGGATGCCGCCGCCGCAGCCGACATCAAGGACCCTGCGGCCCTTCAAGGGAGCTTGCGCATCAATCCAGTCCAGGCGCAACGGATTGATCTGATGCAAAGGTTTGAACTCACTTTCCGGGTCCCACCAGCGATGGGCCAGGCTGGAGAATTTCTCCAGCTCCGCCGGGTCGGCATTGACGTTGATTGCGTTGCTCATGGCTCGATTGTCGGTGATTGCGACGACCGTTCGGCCATAAAAAAAGCCCCGTTGCCGGGGCTTTTGCGGGAAGCAATCGAAAGATTACTGAGCGGCGCGGGTGCCGACCACTTCGATTTCCACGCGACGGTTCTTTGCGCGGCCTTCCTTGGTCTTGTTGTCGGCGATGGGCTGCTTTTCGCCCTTGCCTTCAGTGTAGACGCGGTTCTTTTCGATGCCCTTGGACACCAGGTAAGCCTTCACAGCTTCAGCGCGGCGAACCGACAGCTTCTGGTTGTAGGCGTCAGAGCCAACGGAGTCGGTGTGACCGACGGCGATGACCACTTCCAGGTTGATACCCTTGACCTTGGAGGCCAGGTCATCCAGCTTGGCCTTGCCTTCGGGCTTCAGAACCGACTTGTCGAAGTCGAAGAAAGCGTCAGCAGAGAAGGTCACCTTGGAAGCCACGGCCGGAGCGGGAGCCGGTGCCGGAGCGGGAGCTGCCGGAGTGGGCGTTGCGGCAGGAGCCACAGCGGCTGCCACAGGCTTCAGGGCACCGTCGCAGTCAGCTGCTGCAGTGGCGGGCGTCCAGTTGGCATCGCGCCAGCACAGTTCGTTCGTGCCGTTCTTCCACACCAGTTCGCTGGTGCCGTTTTGCCAGTTGTCGATGGTCTTGCCACCGTCAGCAGCCTTCACTTGTGCGCCAGCAGCCGTTGCGAGGGCGGCAGAGGCAAACAACATCGCCACTTTGTTCAGTTTCTTCATGGTTCTCCTCTTGGGGAAAAAGCCGCAGCAGGGCTGCGAATCTGTGGACGTTATCAGTGACCATCACCAAAAACGTTGAATTGATTGTGCCATACGTCACAAGCAGACGGACCGCCAAGCGGGCGCCAACAAGTAGGACAGCGGCGGAATTCCAGGGTTATGTTGCTCGGCTGCTACACGTCATTCGACCTAAAATGGGCCTTTTCCCGCCGTCAGAGTATCGCCACACATGACCCAGTTTGCTAAAGAAACCCTGCCCATCAGCCTCGAAGAGGAGATGCGTCGCAGCTATCTCGATTACGCAATGAGCGTGATCGTGGGCCGGGCGCTGCCCGATGCGCGAGATGGTCTCAAGCCTGTGCATCGGCGCGTCCTGTTCGCCATGCACGAGCTCAACAACGACTGGAACCGGCCGTACAAGAAGTCGGCGCGTATCGTCGGCGACGTGATCGGTAAGTACCACCCGCACGGAGACAGCGCGGTGTACGACACCATCGTGCGCATGGCACAGGACTTCTCGCTGCGCCACATGCTGGTCGACGGGCAGGGCAACTTCGGTTCGGTGGACGGGGACAGCGCGGCGGCGATGCGTTACACCGAAATCCGCCTGTCCAAGATCTCCCACGAGATGCTGGGCGACATCGACAAGGAGACGGTGGACTACGGCCCGAACTACGACGGCAGCGAGCGCGAGCCGCTGGTGCTGCCTGCGCGGCTGCCCAACCTGCTGGTCAATGGTTCCTCGGGCATTGCCGTGGGCATGGCCACCAACATTCCTCCGCACAACCTCAACGAGGTGGTGGATGCCTGCCTGCACCTGCTGCAGACGCCTCAGGCCACCATCGACGAGCTGATGGAGATCATTCCCGCGCCTGACTTCCCCACGGCCGGCATCATCTATGGCATCAACGGTGTCAAGGAAGGCTACCGCACTGGTCGCGGACGCGTGGTGATGCGCGCCAAGTGCCACTTCGAGGACATCGATCGCGGCCAGCGCCAGGCCATCATCGTTGACGAGCTGCCCTACCAGGTCAACAAGAAGACGCTGCAGGAGCGCATGGCCGAGCTGGTGCACGAGAAGAAGATCGAAGGCATCAGCCACATCCAGGACGAGTCCGACAAGTCGGGCATGCGCCTGGTGATCGAGC
>Ga0209127_100084_pt1 | contig 55648 bp, 51 predicted proteins | sample LakSupMetagenome_FD_187469 | JGI IMG/M metagenome (GOLD analysis project Ga0209127, IMG submission 187469) | Freshwater microbial communities from Lake Superior, Canada - Sta WM archaea (SPAdes) (version 2) | ecosystem: Environmental > Aquatic > Freshwater > Lake | place: Lake Superior, Canada... | reverse complement strand
CGCTCGCCATGGTCGAGGCGATGAAGATGGAGAACGTGCTGCGCGCCGAAAAGGACGTCACCATCGCCAAGATCCTGGCCAAGCAAGGCGACTCCCTCGCGGTGGACGCCGTCATCATGGAATTCGCCTGAGGCCGCCGGCTCCGGATTTCCGCTGCCGGCTCTACGTCTGGTTGCGACGCTCGAGGATCGTCCCAATGACCGTGATTGCGCCGGAATTATCGATATCCATTGGACATCGCCGGCATGGCCGCAGGAGAGGCCCCAAGGTCGGCCTCAGTTCGAATTACCTGCCGGAAGAGAGAGAATTCCGCGAGCGCATCCGGAGCTTGAGTGACGGGCATCTGGAGGTGCTTGCGCTGACCGCCCTGGGTTACCTCAACAAGCAGATCGCCTGGGTGCGCGGCTCGAGCGAGGCAACCGTCAAATCCCAGCAGAAAGAGATACTGCGTCGCCTGGGGCTCAGGTCTCGCACACAGGCGGCCGTTCAGTTTGCGATCTACTGCGAGCGCCTTCGAGTTTCCATGGGCCCAGAGTTCGCCATCGAAAGGCAGGCCGAGCCCTTCTGCCCATCACTCGCGTGAGACGGCTGATGTGCACGGGAATCTCTGCTCGCCTGACCTTACAGCTCCCGGCTGATTGGAGCTTCCTCGAACGAGGCTGCCCCAGAACCCGGCACGCCAGTCGCTCCGAAACCCGGAGCAATTCAGTAGCGGGTCATCTCCTCGTCAAGTCGGCCTTTCACTGGGCGGTTCCTGCACCGTGCACACAGAAGACTCGTCTTGGTGCTTCGCATTCGGTTTAGGGCCGGCTAGATTGTCTAAAATCTGAGATTCAGATCATGCGGCAGATGGGGTCGGCTCGATGGCAATCCGGTTCGAGGAAATCGGTGAGCGGCTGAAAGCCTACCGCCTGGGGCGCGGGCTGCTGGCCGAGGACGTCGCCGAACGTCTCGGGATCTCGCGGGCGGCGGTCTACCGGATCGAAGCCGGGGGCGTGGTCAAGATCGAGACCCTGGAGCGGCTGGCGACGCTGCTGGAGACGACCGTCGCCTCGCTGCTCGGGGCAGGGGTCGAGTATTACTCCAGTCCGCTCAGCTATTTCGAGCGCATGCGGCAGATCGAAGAGCAGGCGGATCAGGTCGTCGCGCATTTTCCGCCGCTGTCCTATCTGCTGACCTCGGACGGCTACTCCGCCCACCTGCGGCAGACCCTGGTGGAGGCGCTTCCGCCCCATATCGCGCGCGATCAGGCCGTGGCCGAGATCGATGCCATCATCGCGATCCTCGACGAGCGCAAGAGTGCCCGCAAGCGCCGTCGCCTGAGCGTCGTCAATTTTGTCAATGTCCTCGAGATTGAGCGTTGGCTGAAGCTGGGCGTCGTCGGACGCTTCAACCTGCCGGCCGCCGAGCAGGCCCGGCGACGCCTGGCGGCGCGCGTGGAGGTCGAGCATCTGATCGGCCTGATCGAGAGCGAGCCGATGGGTGTGCAGATCGGCCTGATCGAAGAGGCGGTGCCGAACATCACCTTCCAGCTCTTCCGGACCGCGGAGAAGACGCTGCTGGGGCTGAGCCCGTTCCGCCTGGGCGGCGAATTGCCGAATCTCCGGTCCGGCATTGCCATGCTGACCGCGGATGAGGAGCCGGTGCGCCTCTACGAGGACATCGCCGACGGGCTCTGGCGCCGCGCCCTCAAGGGCAGCGAAGCCGGGGCCGTTCTGCGCGCTGCGCTCGATCGTTCGGGGATCGCGCAGCTGCCGCCGAAGGAGGCGTCCCCGGAGCTGGTCTGATGTCGGCTCAGGTTTTGTCGCAAAATTGAGATTGTTCTTGCAATTGAGATTTCGGCGTGAGATAGAGTGATCATCCGACGGCATCGGGCTTCCGATGTCCTGGCGGATTTTTCGCGGTTGAGCCTGAAGCTCGACTGCCAAGCGGCGCGGTAAGCGCCCTGGGAAAGCGGGCGAGGGCCCAAACTCCAATCGTCTTGAGACCGGCCGGCAGCCGCGCGCGGAAGCGCGCGCTGATGCTTGGGCGTTTTGGTGCGCATCGCAAAGACAAGCAGAAGCGGGGGACTTCGCCGTGAGTGACAACCAGGCCGCCATGGGCGGCTCCATCGCCCTATCGTCTCCGACCGAAGTCGACGGCAAGGCTCGCAAGGCGCTCTGGGGCGCCGCCATCGGCTATGCGATGGACGGCTTCGACCTCCTGATCCTCGGCTTCATGCTGCGGTCGATCTCCGCCGACCTGCAGCTTACCCAGGGCCAGGCCGCTTCGCTGGTCACCGCCACTCTGGTCGGCGCGGTGCTGGGCGGCATCGGCTTCGGCATGCTGTCGGACCGTATCGGCCGCGTCCGCGTCCTGACCTGGACGATTGTCCTCTTCGCCGTCTTCACCGGCCTATGCGCGCTGGCGCAGGGCTATTGGGACCTGCTGATCTACCGCACCATCGCCGGTCTCGGCCTTGGCGGCGAATTCGGCATCGGCATGGCGCTGGTCGCCGAAGCCTGGCCGGCCTCGAAGCGGGCACGAGCCTCCTCCTATGTCGGCCTCGGCTGGCAGGTCGGCGTGCTCGCCGCGGCGATCGCCACCCCGATCCTGCTGCCGACGATCGGCTGGCGCGGCATGTTCGCGATCGGCATCCTGCCGGCGATTGCAGCCTATTTCATCCGCCATTCGCTGCATGAGCCGGAGGTCTTCGTCGCCCGCAGCAAGGACCGGCCGAAGGAGTCGGCGCTGCGCCTGCTGGTCAAGGACTGGGACACGACGAAGCTGAGCCTCGGCATGGTCGTGCTCTGCTCGGTCCAGAACTTCGGCTATTACGGCGTGATGATCTGGTTGCCGAACTATCTGGCGACCCGCTTCGGCTTCGCCCTGACGCAGTCGGCCGTCTGGACCTCGGTCACCATCGCCGGCATGGCGGTCGGCATCTACGCCTTCGGCCATATCGCCGACCGGATCGGGCGCCGCCCGGCCTTCTTCGGCTACATGCTCGGCGCCGCCGTGATGGTCATCGTCTATTCGCGGCTGACCGACCCGCTCCAGCTCCTGATCGCCGGCGCGGTGATGGGCTTTTTCGTCAACGGCATGCTCGGCGGCTATGGCGCGCTGATCAGCGAGCTGTTCCCCACCGCCGCCCGCGCGACGGCCCAGAACGTGCTGTTCAATATCGGGCGCGGCGTCGGCGGCTTCGGCCCGCTCGTGGTCGGGACGATCGCGGCGGCCTACAGCTTCGAGATGGCGATCGCGCTACTGGCGACCCTCTATGTGCTCGACATCCTCGCCATGTGGTTCCTGATTCCGGAGCGGCGTGGCGCCGAACTCGCCTGAGCGCGGGGGCATCGTGATGTCGATCCAGCATGATCAGTCCCTGGCGACACCCGTCGCCGCCATCGGCGGCGGGAGCTCTCCGGCGCCGTGGAAGGCGAGCATCGTCGCCGAGCTCGCCGAGGTCGTCCGCAACGAGGCTGTGAACGCCGAATATCGGCATCTCGTGGTCAATTGCAGTGAAGAGGCTGCCGCTGCCCAGCCGGGGCAGTTCTTCCAGCTGCTCTGCCCGCAGCCGGCGGGGGAGCAGCCCTTCCTGCGCCGGCCGATGAGCCTCTATGGCGCCGATCCCGACAAGCGCCAGGTCGAGTTCCTCTACAAGGTGACCGGCGCCGGCACGCGCGGTCTCGACATGCTGAAGGCGGGCGACCGGCTCGACATCATGGGCCCGCTCGGCGTCGGCTTCACGCTGGACCCGAGCTGGCGCCATATCGTCGCCGTCGGGCGCGGCGCGGGGCTGGCGACGCTCGCCCCGCTCGCCAGAGCGGCGAAGGCCAATGGCACGCGGGTGACCGCGGTCTTCAGCGCCCGGCGACCTGAGCTGCTCGTCTCGATCGAGCTCTTCCAGCGTCATGGCGCCGACGTCATCGCCGTCACAGATGCTGAAGCGACCAGCGGCCCTGCCAATGTCGAGCGCATCCTGCGCCGCCAGATCGCCGAGGGACGCTGCGACGCCTTCTTCACCTGTGGTTCGAGCCGGCTGATGCGGGTGCAGCAGCGCCTGGCGCGCGAGTTCGGGCTGCCCGGCCAGGTCGCGATGGAGCAGCAAATGGCCTGCGGAATCGGGCTTTGCTACTGCTGCGTGCGCGACTTCAACGTCAATGGCGAGATCGTCAACCGGCGCGTCTGCTGGGAAGGCCCGGTCTTCGACCTGATGGAGGCGCTGCCATGAGCGGGGCAGGCAATATCGACCTCTCCGTCAGGATCGGCGGGCTCACCCTGCGCAATCCCGTCATGCCGGCCTCGGGTACCTTCGCCGAGGGGCTGGAGAAGGTTATGGACTTCAACCGGCTCGGCGCCTTCGTCACCAAGACGATCACGCGCGAACTGCGCGCCGGCAATCCGCTGCCGCGGGTGGTGGAGCGGCCGGGCGGGCTGATCAACGCCATCGGCATCCCCTCCAAGGGCGTGCCCTATTTCATCGAGACGACCATGCCGCATTACGCGGCCTACGACACGCCGCTGGTCGTCTCGATCTCGGCGCCGACGGCGGAAGGCTTCGCCAGCCTCGCAGCGGAGCTCTCGGTCCCCGGCATCGCCGCGATCGAAGCCAATATCTCCTGTCCGAACATCGAGGAGGACGGCAAGGCCTTCGCCATGCGGGCAGAATCCACCGAAAAGGTGACGCGCGAACTGCGCAAGGCGACCAAGCTGCCGCTCTGGGTCAAGCTGACGCCCAATACCGGCGACGTGCCCGAAGTTGCGCGTGCCGCCGAGGCGGCCGGTGCCGATGCGGTCGTGGTCGCCAACACCATTCTGTCGATGGCGATCGATCTGAAGAGCTTCAAGCCCTGCCTCGGCAACATCATGGGCGGGCTCTCGGGTCCGGCGATCAAGCCGATCGTGCTGCGCCAGGTCTTCCAATGCGCCAAGGCGGTGACGATCCCGGTGATCGGCTGCGGCGGCATTTCCACCGCCGATGACGCAATCGAGTACATGCTGGCCGGCGCCAGTGCCGTGCAGGTCGGCACCGCGACCTTCCTGCAGCCGGCGGCGATGACGACGATCATCGACGGGCTCGAGGCCTTTTGTCTCCGCCGCGAGATCCCGCGCGTCGCCGATCTGATCCGCGGCGTCGTGATCGAGGAGGCCGACGAGCCCGACCTCGCCTGGCTGGACCCGGTTTCGTGAGCGCGCAGGCGGCCGAGATGCGCAACGTCTTCAGTGGCGACGAGGGCGATCGGGCTCTCGCAGAGACAGTGTTCGATGCCTTGCGCGAGGCGACGGGCGATGGCGTCGGCATCACCCGCGAGGCCTATAGCGACCGGGAATCGCTGGCGCTCGACATCGTCGAGGCGAAGGCGCGTGAGCTCGGCTTCGCGACCGAGCGCGATGCCGGCGCCAATCTCGTCGTCACGCTGGCGGGGCGCGAACCGGAGCTGCCCTTCCTCGCCTGCGGCTCGCATCTCGATTCCGTGCCGCAAGGCGGCAATTTCGACGGGGCAGCCGGCGTCATCGCCGGACTCGCGATCATCGCGCGTTTCAAGGAAGAGGGCTTCGTCCCGCGCCGGACGATCAAGGTTTTCGGCTTGCGCGGCGAGGAAAGCTCCCGCTTCGGCCGGGCCTATATGGGCTCCAGCGCCCTGTTCGGGAAACTCTCCGCCGCCGATCTGGCCGTGCGCGACCATGCCAGCGGGCGGACTCTCGCCGAGTGCATGGCCGCTGTCGGCGTCGACATGGCCCGCGTCGAAAAGGCCGAGCCGCTGCTCGATCCCGCGGCCGTCGCAGCCTGGATCGAGCTGCATATCGAGCAGGGGCCGGTTCTAGTCGCCCGCGACCTGCCTGTCGGAATCGTCACCGGCATCCGCGGCAATATCCGCCATCGCGAGGTCGAATGCCTCGGCGAGGCCGGCCATTCCGGCGCAGTGCCGCGCTGGCTCCGGCGCGATGCGGTCTTCGCCACCGCCGAATTGATAACCCATCTCGACCGGCACTGGCGCACCTTGCTGGAGCGCGGCCGCGACGTGGTCGTGACCGCCGGCGTGCTCGGCACCGATCCGCGGGAGCACGCCATCGCGCGCATTCCCGGCACGGTGCGCTTCTCCTTCGAGGTGCGCAGCCAGAGCCGCGAGACGCTGGAAGCCTTCTACGATCTCTTCCTTTCGGAATGTGGCCTGATCGGCGAGGAGAGGGGGGTCGAGTTTCGCGTCGACCGCCCACTCGAATCCACTCCCGCCGTGATGGATGCCGGCTGGATCGCAAGGCTCAAGGCCGCAGCCCGCGATCTCGGCCTGCCCGACGAGGATATTCCGAGCGGGGCCGGCCATGACGCCGCTGTTTTCGCCAACGCCGGCATCCCCAGCGCGATGATCTTCGTGCGCAACCAGAACGGATCGCATAATCCGCAGGAGGCGATGGCGATTGATGACTTCCTCGCTGGGATTGCGGTGATGCGGGACGCCATCAGGGAGGCGGTGCGATGAGCGCGAACGAGATCGGCCGCGAGGTCGCAGAGCTGCTGTTCAAGGCAGGCGCCATCCATGTCAGCCGCCAGCAGCCCTTTATCCTCGCCGCTGGCTGGGCGAGCCCGGTCTATGTCGATGTCCGCCTGCTGCTCGGCGATCCCGATCTGCGCCAGGCGGTCAGCGATCTGGCCGCCCGCTATGCGGCCGCAGCTTTCGCGTCTGGGAGTTTGGAGGCGATCGCCGGCGCCGAGACGGCCGGCATACCCTTCGCCGCCTGGCTCGCCGACCGGCTCGCCCTGAAGCTGCGCTATGTCCGCAAGCGCCCGCTCGGCATCGGCCGCAACGCCCAGGTCGAGGGCGGGCCGGTCGAGGGCCTGCGAGTGCTGCTGATGGATGATCTGACCACCGATGGCGGCAGCAAGCTCAACTTCGCGCGCGGCTTGCGCGCGGCGGGAGCCGAGGTCGAGCATGTCCTGACGATCTTCTATCACGACGCCTTCCCCGGCGCCGGTGAGCGGCTCAAGGAAGCGGGCCTCAGGCTCCATGCTCTCGCGAACTGGGGCGACGTACTGCGTGCTGAAGGCGGTGGCGGCCTCGCGCCGGAGGACCGCGCCGAGATCGAGCGCTTCCTGGCCGATCCCGTCGCCTGGTCGACCCGTCATGGCGGGCGTACCCGCCTCGCCCCGCGCAGCTGAGCCGCATCCACTCCACCCACCACCAACAGGGCCGCGACTTGGCGGAGATGACATGAACGAGCTTCTGAACTGGCTGCTGCAGCAGAAGGGCAGCCTTCGTACCTATGTCGAGTTCCAGGACCGGGCGCTGGCCCTGCGCGCTGACGCGCCAGAGCAGGCCGCGCTGCTGCGCCTGCTCGCCGATCTCGCCGGCCGTTTCGTCGAGGCCTACGACCGCCAGCCGCTCTCCGCGGAGATCGCGGGCCGTGCGCTGGACCGGCTCGCCAGTCTTCTCGGCAAGGCGGCCGCGGGAAGTGCTGCGGACCCGAAGGCTCAGCTTGCACTGCTCAATGAGGTCGGGGTCAGCGAGCTTGTCTGATGGCGCAAGACCGGGCGCCACGGACAACCGACTCCGAAGCATGACGTCTTCACGGCAAGGGCTTGCTCCGGCAATGTCAGAACGACCGATGGCTGCCTGGCGGCAAGCACCGCCGCGGCCGAAGGAGTCTGACAACGGGCGACTCGCGCTATAAGCAGAAATTCGAGGTCCGCCCGAAAGCAGACCTCGCTGGTCAATCCCGCGATGACCCGGAACCGACGCAGGGAGTTCTCGATCGGCGTATTCGCCTCGCATTACCGGTCGCTCGAATGCGGCCTCTCACCGTGCAGGCGCATCTCCATCCGGGTGGCTTCCGATAGCCTGAATATCGCGGGATGCTGCTCGAGCGAGGCCCCAAGCCGAATGGTGAAGCTATCCGGGCAGGGCGCGGACCGCTGCCCCGATGCAGATGGTCAACATGATCGCCGGTACCGCCCAGCGCAGGTGCCAGCGCAAATCCGCAGCCTGGTCGCGCAAGCGGAAGTGAGGGTGAGCGATCGCGACTGACAAGGCGATCTCGAACATCAGAACGGCGACGAGGTAGAGGTATCCGAGCGATATCATCTCGGCGACGGGGGTATTGAGCGAGATCGAGCCCGGAAAAGAGGATTCGAAGGTGAAGCTGATCGCGGCCAGGGCCAGCAATGACGAGAAGATCAAGCCGCCCTTGTCCTGCTCCTTCAAACCTGGAGACCACAGCACGAACAGCGAGACGGCGAGGACCGCGATGATGGGAACGAAGATGCGCAGATGATAGCGCTCCGCATAGCGCGCGATCGTCACGGTCGCGTTGAGGCGCGAATAGGAGCGCGCGTTCCAACCAATCGCGAGATCGTTGCTGAAGCGCAGGCCTACAGGCCGCCAGTCGACGACCGAGAGCGTACCCTCGACGCCTGAGAAGGGGCGGTCGGCCTCCGTCGTCAGAACGATCGCCTCCTGCTGCGCGTAACGGGGCAGCGAGAGCCCGATCGTCAGGTTCTGTCGGTCGAAGGGAAAGGCATCCATGTTCATTCGAAAGCGAAAATCGCTTTCGAAGCGCTCGATCACCACCACCTCGCCATCGGCATGCACTGAAAGGGCGACGATGCGCGCGTCCTTGTCTCCGATCTGGTTGTCGAGCGCGAGGCCAGGCGACCAGATGGTCTTCAGATAGTCGTCGGCCTCCTCGCCCACCCGATCCTCCCGGGCAAGGCCGCGCGCGACAGCGTCGAAGGCCAGGCGCGGATCCTGCCAGCGCTGGGTCAGTTCCAGATGCAAGCGCCCTTGCCCTGAGACTTCCTTGATCTCCAGGACGTTGAGCACGCGTAGCGCAATATGGACGCGTACGGGCAGGCCGAAGGCCTCCGGCAGCGTGGCCTTGCTACTGCCCGTTCTTTCCTCGCCCGATGCGCCTTGAGCGAGGCCGAGGACGATCAGGGAGAGGAGAAGCAGGCGGCCGATCATGAACCCGCTCGCCGCGCACGCGACAACACGAGAAAGCCGACAAACGCGAGAATGCCCCCGCAAAGCGCGATGACCGATAGCTCGGTGCTCAAGCGGCGCCAGTCGGACCAGGTCTCTTCCTTGAGCATCAGGACGGTTCCGACCAGCTTGCCGGAGAAGTCGACCAATGGCTGGCTCATGAACGCGTAGCTGCGTTCGTCGATCCGCCTGCGACCGAACTCGACATCCCGCTGCGGCTGCGTTCCCTGGGCGCGCAACAGCTTCAGGAAAAGCTGGTCGTCGGTCGATGCCATGATGCTGAGGCCGCCGACCGCAGGCAATTTCGGGTCGAGCGCGACGCCGGTAAGCGAGGCTGCGGCGACCACCGCGATCTCGCCGTTGGTCGCCGTCTTGACGAGCTCGATCAAAGGCCGGATGTCGAGCCCTACTTCCATCGTCCCTAAGAACTCCGAACCACGCTGGACCAGCGCGACACCGCGGATGCCGATGCCGGCGATACCGATCTCGATCCCGGTCTGGGCACGCCGCAGCCGGTTGGCGGCCACGATCATCGCCCGGAAGGCGGATATGTCGTCGCCGTGCTGATCGGGGCGATGCATGCGCAGCAGGTAGCGCAGCTCCCTGTTGTGAAAGCCGAAGATCTGCACGCTCGCTTGCCTGCTGAGATACTGGTAGGCATCCTGCGACAGGGCCTGTAGCCGAGTGCGATCCTCGGCCGCGAGTGCGTCGCGAATCTCGGCATTGCGCGCGAAGGATTCGGCGAGCGAGAGCGAGGACTTGGCAGCCTGATCGAAGCTCGATCCGAGCAAGGTCCCGACGAGCCGCATTTGCTCCTCGCGGCTGCGAGACGCGACCTGCTCGACACTGCGATGCTGGTGCCAGAGCATGGCCCCGAGGATGCAGGCGAGGAGGAGAGCGGGCAGACCGGCGCCCAGCAGGCGTCGTGCGAAGGAGGACGGCATGGGCATCTCCGGTCGGCCTACCAGCGGGTCATCGCCTGGAAAGAGAAGCGGTGGGTCGTGGCGCCCAGCCGCAGGTCGCCGTCATAGGAACCGGACACCTCGATCTGCGGGGTGACGAAGCCCGACAGGCTTGCACCGATCACCGCTCCGTCCCGCGCCGCGCCCGGGCTCCGCGTCACGATGCCCGCACCCAGCAGGCTCGCCTGCAGGACCGCGACGTTGTCGGCGAACTCATGGGACCAGTAGGCCTTGAGGTCGAGACGCAGCTTGGCGTCGCCGGCCAGGGGCGTCGACAGCCGGGCGCCTGCCAGGGAACGCGCGGAGGTCGAGTTTTGACCACGCAGGGTCAGCGCGAAGGCTCCGGCCTGTGTTTCGGTCAGACCATCCTGTCGGGAATGAAGCAGGCTGATTCCGGCTTCAGGCGACAGATCGAGGCCGGCGACGGAAGCGAGGCGATATCCGGCGATGGCATTGCCGAAGAAGCCGTAGCTGTCAGCCTCGCCATGCGCGATCCGCTGGGCATTGCCGAGCTGGATCGTTCTGCGAACGTCCGTCTTGCCATAGTTGGCGCCGATCGAGCCGCGTAGCGTCAGGGCACCGAAATCGGCGCGGCCATAGGTCGCCAGACTGTAGCTGTCGAGCGCGACGCGGCCGGCCGCATTGGCCTTCGGGTCTCCGTTCGAGCGCGTGTATCCCACGGCGGCGCCGATCGTACCGGTCCGCAAGGCGGTTTCCGCACCGATCATCGCGCCGGCGAGGCCGAAGCTCGAACCCGTTCTGTTCGTGTCTCCTCCCGTCCGCCCGAAACCGTAGAGGGCCTGCCCCCAGAGCGCGCCGTTGCTGGCCGGCTGCACTCGCCCGGCCTCGACCGAAGCACTGCCAAGGCCGGCATAGCTCGCCGCTCCCAGCCCGGTGAGCTGAGCGTATCGGGAGGGCCAACCGGCTGTCAGGCGCTGATCGAGAGCCGCGCTGACCGTCCGCTGAGCGTTCATCATCGCCATGCGCGCATCGGCATAGTTCTGCCCGGACAGTGAGCTCAGCCCACCGGGTAGCGTGCCTGGTGCGGACGTGTAGAGTGCGTCGAACACCTCCTGCCGCGCGGCATCGGGGCGCGTCCCGGCGGCTGGCCGCACGGAATCGAGCGCCCGTGCGACCGAGGAAGCATTGCCGTTCAGGCCCGCGAGCGCGGCATAGGAACTGGGCGTCACGATCAGCGACAGCCCCGTTGCGCCATAAAGGGCGTCGAAGCGGGCGTTGGCAGGCAAGCCATTGGCCGGCTGGTCCAGCCCGGTGAAGCTGCCGCTCAGGCCTCCCTCGGCCACCAGAACCTGGAAGGCGGTTCCGGTCACGGGCGCAAAGCTGTTGCTCGCATCGCCGGCGATGCCGCGCAGCACGGGGCCGATCCGCCCATCGACGGTAACATGCCCCGAAGCGGTTTGCGCGACGAGACGCGAATAGTTGCCTGCGCCGTTGCCCGTGCCGGTTCCGTCGATGTCGAGGACGAAGCGGCTTGTGCCGCCGAATCTCACCGGCCCCTTAACGAACAGCGTGCCGGGGGAGTTGCCGGGCATGACCGTGCCGGCGCTGAACAGGCCCGCCTCGATCGAGCCCGTGCCGCGCAAGGTTCCCTGCTGGCCGATCGAGACCGTCGACGCAACGGAGCCGTTCAGCGCAAGCGTTCCCCCAACGACGGAGGTACCTCCCGCATAAGTGTTGCGACCGCTCAGTTCGAGCCGGCCATCGCCGCGCTTGACCAGCCCGCCCGCGCCGGTGATGTCGTTGCCGAAAGTCGCCGAATAGCCCTTGGTGTCGACATCGAAGGTCTGCACGAACTGGCCGGGGCCGCGCACCGCCTTGCCGACATTGAGCAGGCCCCAGCCATAGATCTCGGGCGATCCGAGATCGGTCGCCGTGGTGAGGATGGACTGGACCACCTGCGGCGCGGTCATGAACGGAAACGCCTCGCGAACGAGGGCGGCGGCGCCTGCCACATGCGGAGCGGCCATCGAGGTGCCGCTGGACAGATTGTATGGCTCCGTCGGGGAGCTGCCATTGGCCGGGGTCACGCTCGAGAGAATCCCGACACCGGGCGCGGCAAGGCACCAGGCGGCGGCAATGCCGCAATAGTTGCTGAACGACGCGATCTTGCGATCACGATCCACCGCGACGACGGCGATCGTGTAGGGTTGGAGGTCCGAATAGTTGAGGCTGCTCGAACTGACCGGGTCGCCATTGCCGTCGAGGAAGACATAGAGATTCTTGCCGGCGTTCTCCGGCCGGATCGCAGGATAGAAGGCTGCTCCCGTCGGATTGCGCGCGATCACCGGCTGGTCCTCGCGCTCATTGCCGGCGGCGAAGACCATGACCATATCCGCAGCGCCCGCCTGACGAATGGCCGAGACCTCGGCAAAGGTGCCGTTGACATGGTAGGGCTGGATCGGGACGAGGCTGTAGTCCGGGTTCGGGCTGCCGTCCGGCAGGGTCAGGGCAGGATAGACGGGGCCATAGCTGCCGTTCAGAACCTTCGCGCCGTGCTCGCTCGCATAGCGGATGGCGGCAGCCGTGTCCCCGCCGCTCGGGGTGATCGCGCGCAAGGCCAGGATTTCGGCATTGTAGGCGACGCCATGCATGCCGCGGCCGTCTTTCGCGGCGGCGATCGTCCCGGCCACATGGGTTCCGTGCGAGAACCTGTCCCGATCGAGAATGTCGTTCGGACCGGGCAGGTCGAAGCCGAAATTGCGCGACAGCGGCGAGAGCCGGCCGGCAAATTCGGGATGCGTGAGGTCGATGCCGCTGTCGACCACCGCAACCAGTACGCCCTTGCCGCTGAGTCCAAGCGCATAGGCGTCGGCGGCGTTGATCTGCGCCAGGCCGTAATTGGCGTTGTATTCGGGTGTCGCGAAATACGCGGGCGCGGGGAGCGTTGCGGCACGCGGGAGATTGCGGACCGGGAGGCCGGAAAACGCGTCCGGCAGCGCGGGTCGATCCGATGCCGAAGCGACAACCGGCATGAGAGCGGCAAGAAGCGACGCCACGGTCGCGCAGAGGCAGCGAAGAACGGCGCGGCGCGCGGCGATAATCGGCATAGGCAAGGCTCGTCAACGTGGTCCAGCAGGCGTGGACCGGTCGTTCGGCGCGTAACATGGAACGAAAATCGGGGAGACGGCGGAAAGGCGACGCTGCGTCCCAATCATCCGGGGCGACGTATCAGTGCTCTCTCATCGGCCCATTTACGTTATCGCAGCTCTCTTTCGTCTAGAAAACGTCGCGAACGCCTTGGTAACGGGCGGCGCTGCGAGAGGGTGGGCAGGCTGGGCCATGGGCAGCGAAGGCGATCACGCGCGGCAGCGTTTCGGGAGCTGGCGCGAGACCATTGCGCCGATCTTCGACGTTCGGCCGCTTGCGGGCGACTGGGATGCCGGTTTCCATGCCGAGCTCGATCGCCACCACCTGAGCACGGCACTGGTCGGGCAGGTGTCGACGAGCGCCCAGCATTACGAACGCTCGGAAAGCCTGATCGGCGCGGTCGGCGTCGACCACCTGCTGATCCAGCGCTATGAGGCGGGTCATACGACGCTCGACCTGGATGGGGAGGAGGTCCACGCCGGCCCGGGCGACGTCGTGATTTTCGACCTGTCCCGTCCCGTGCGCTCGCATGCCTCCGACATGCGGGCGGTCAACCTGGTGTTGCCGCGCAGCCTACTCGCGCTTGATGTCGGCAGTCTGGACCGGGTGCATGGCACCGTCCTGTCCGGGGCGAGCCCGCTCGGCTCGCTGGCAGGTGACCATCTGCGCAGCCTGCTGAAGGCAGCGCCCACGCTCGAAGCGACAGCAGCCCCCGACATCGCCAAGGCCAGCGCACAACTGCTGTCGGCCTGTCTCTCTCCAGCGTTGATGCGCGAGAGTGAGGCTCCGGCAACGCTGACGGCGACCATGGTGATGATCTGTCGCTTCATCGATCGCCGGATCGGCGATCCCGCCCTGGATACCAGGATGCTTTGCAGCGCATTCGGCCTGTCGCGTTCGGCGCTCTACCGTCTCTTCGCCCCGATCGGCGGTGTCTCTGACTACATCCGCCAGCGCCGTCTGGCGCGAGCGCGTCTGGCGCTCAATGCTTCAACGCGCGGAAGGGGCGGCATCGGGAAGATTGCGCGTCAGTTCGGCTTTTCGAGCGACGATGCCTTCTCGCGCGCTTTCAAGGCACAGTTCGGTATCGCGCCGCGCGATGCCGCGCATCTGCGCCTGTCGCCTTCGCTCGACGCGGACGACGGCAGCCTGGCGAACTGGCTCCGGCACCTGGGCTGACTTCACGCTTTACGCTGGAAGCCAGAGGCTCATGTCCCGCATTGCAATCCAGCCACCGGGGTTCGGCGAATGTCCGCCTGCGACCCGACTTGCGCGTTAGATCATGCCGGCATGCCGACAGTGCCATGCCTTCGCAAGAGGGGCGAGGTGTCCAGGATCGCTCATTTTTGGACGCGGTGCGGCCTTGGCGTCGGGCATCGTGCCGCCAAGGGCGATCAGGCGCCTGCTGGCCTCAAAGCGCACCAGCGTTTCCGGCGCCTGACGGACGAGATGCGAGCTTGGGCAGCAGTCCGCTGTGATCGATATGGGCGTGCGTCAACAGCACCGCATCGAGCGATGCGGGGTTGAACGGGAACGGCCTGTAGTTCAGCTCCTTCTCCGTTTTCGAGCCCTGGAACATGCCGCAATCGACGAGGATGTGGGCATCGCTGGTCTCGAGCGCGTAGCACGATCCGGTCACGGCCTGAGCCGCGCCATGAAACGATAGGCGTACGCCAGCGCGCGGTACTCCTTCTCCGTTAAGCATCGCAGTCCTCCCCATGCCCGCGAACCAGGGCAACGCCCGCTGCTGCATGAGGTCACCGACCATTCGGCCGGGCTTTGCGCTCGATCAATGAACGCCGTCGATCGATCGGAAATCATCGCAACGGGCGGCGCTGCCGCATGCTGTGGAGATCGACGCCATGGAACTGCGCATTCCACCCAAGGCCTGGATTCTCGTCTGCGACGCCCGCAAGGCGCTGTTCCTGCATAATGCGGGCGATGCGGCCTTTCCGAATCTGCGGCTCGAACGAGCGATCCAGGCGCCCGCAAATCCATTGACCGCGAAGCAGGGTGCGGACCGTCCCGGGCGCATCCAGAACGCCTTCGGCCCGACCAGTGCGGCCGAAGCGACGGATTGGCACGAGATGGCGGAGGCGCAATTCGCACGTGAGACGGTCGATGCGTTCAGGACCCTCTATCGCAGCCGCCCGCACGGTGTCGTGTTGGTGGCTCCGCCGCGGATGCTCGCCGCTCTCCGGGAGAGCCTGGACGATGGCGTGCATGCTACCGTCATTGCCGAGATCGACAAGGATCTGACCAAGCACCCGATCCAGGAGATCGAGCGCCTGCTGACGGGCATATGACGGTGACAACGCAGGGCGGACAGCGACAGCGTGAGATCGTAGTCAGCGTGCGCGGGCTCGAGGTCGGATTTGGCGACAAGACGATCCTGGATCGCCTCGATATCGAGATCGCGCGCGGCGAGATCCTCGGCGTCATCGGCGCATCAGGCTCGGGCAAGTCGGTCCTGGCTCGGACGATCCTCGGGCTCGTGCCAAAGCGCGGCGGCGTGATCGAGATCTTCGGGCAGGATGTCGATACGCTCTCAGCCAGAGAACGCCGGACGATGGAGCAGCGCTTCGGCGTCATGTTCCAGCACGGCGCCCTGTTCTCCTCTCTGACCGTTGCCGACAATATCCAGTTTCCAATGCGGGAAAGCCTAGAGCTGTCGCCGCGCCTCATGGCAGAGATGGCCATGCTGAAGATCGAGCTGGTCGGCCTTCCCCTCGATGCCGCAGGCAAATACCCATGGGAACTCTCGGGCGGCATGACCAAGCGGGCTGCATTGGCCCGCGCGCTCGCGCTCGATCCCGAGATCCTTTTTCTCGACGAGCCGACATCCGGTCTCGACCCGATCGCCGCCGATGCCTTCGATGAGCTTATCCTGACGCTCAGAGACAGCCTGGACCTGACGGTGATGATGATCACCCACGATCTCAGCAGCCTCCATGCCACCTGCGACAGGATCGCTGCGATCGCACATGGCAAGGTCATCGCGACCGGAACGCTCAGCGATCTGCTGTCACATGACGACGCCTGGCTCCAGGCCTATTTCGCGGGAGAACGTGGCCGAACGATCTTCGCGGACGAAAGGGTCGGTTGATCCCGGCGCGCACCCGGCGCCACCAGCTTGTCTGCTTCTCGGCGAGAACCCCATCCGGATTGATCGATATCAAAGACGTGCGCCGGGGATGCTCCAATCTATCGATGTCGATTGTCTGCGTCGGCCATTCGCCATGTCCCGTTCATCTCTCGATCGTTGGAAAGCCAGGTTTCGCCAGCATCGCCGAACGGTCGACGCACGCCGGTGCGGGGACTTGGCCGGGGAGCTCGACCGCGAGCCGCGCATCTCGATCTGGATGCATGTCAGGGGGTTCCTGAGCCTGATCAGGCAGATCATATTCGGCAGTAGGACAATCGACCGGTCCCACCGGCCGCCGCGGTGATGAAAACAGCCGCCCTGGCTCAGCTCGTGCTTTCGCAGAGCGCCTGGAGCCGGTCGAGCAGCGGACATTGCCCAGGCAGTATCCGTTCACGCGCCTCGGGGAGAGACCACCAGAGCGCCTGGTCAACCTCCGGAAAGGACTGTAGGCGTCCGCTGCGTGGTGGCCATTCGATCTCGAACCGGCTGGTGCAGCGGAATCCCGCGACGTCGAGTTCGCCTTCAACGGCAAAGGCTTCGACGGTCGTGCCGCCGCGCTGCCGGATGGTGCCGAGCGGGATGAGTGGGCCTGCGGGAACAGTCCCCAGCTCCTCGCCGAACTCACGCCGCGCGGCCGCTTCGTTCGTCTCGCCCGGAGCAGGTTCGCCCTTGGGGATGGACCAGGCCCCGAGATCGCGCCGCCGCCAGAACGGCCCGCCGGGGTGCACCAGCAGGACCTGAATGCTCCCGTCCCGGCGCCGGTACATCAGAATGCCGGCGCTGAGCGTGCCCATGACCCTCTCCGTTGGCGGCGTCCAGCAGGCCCTGCGCGCGGACCAGGCTTGCGAAGCGCTAGGGTACCAGCACCGCCGCGCCCTGGAAGCGCCCGGCTCTCAGATCGGCCAGGGCTTCGTTCGCCTGATCCAGCCGATAGACATGCGTCGTCGTCCTGACGCCGGCGCGAGGCGCGATGGCAAGGAACTCCGCGGCATCGGCCCGGGTCAGGTTTGCCACCGAGACGACGCTGCGCTCGCCCCAGAGCAGAGCATACCGGAACTGCGGGATATCGCTCATGTGAATCCCGCCGCAGACGACGCAGCCGCCCTTGCGGATGGCCGCGAGCGCTTTCGGTACGAGGCCTCCGACGGGGGCGAAGATGATTGTGGCGTCGAGCTGTGCGGGCGGCGCGTCTTCGGAGGAGCCAGCCCAGCAGGCACCGAGCGACAGGGCATGGCGCTGCGCCGCATCATCACCTTTGGCCGTGAACGCAAAGACTTCGCGCCCTTGCCAGCAGCAGACCTGCGTCAGGATATGCGCGGCGGCGCCAAAGCCGTAGAGGCCAATCCGTCGGCCGTCGCCGGCCATCCGCAGCGCTCGCCAGCCGATCAGGCCGGCGCACATCAGCGGGGCCGCCTCGACCGGGTTCTCGAAGTGCGCGAGGGGATACACAAAAGCAGCATCGACCAGCGCATGGGTGGCGAAGCCACCATCGCGCGTGTAGCCGGTGAAGATCGGCGCGTCGCAGAGGTTCTCGGCGGCGCTGGCGCAATAGGGGCACTTGCCGCAGCTATGCCCGAGCCATGCTGCTCCAACGCGGGTGCCGACTTGTAGCGTGGTGACGCCCACACCGACCCGATCGACGATGCCGACGATCTCATGTCCTGGCACGAGCGGCAGCTTTGGATCGCTCAGATCGCCATCGACGACATGAAGATCGGTCCGACACACGGCGCAGGCTTCGACCCGCAGCCGCACTTCGCCCGGCGCGGGCAGCGGGTCCGGACGCTCTTCTGCGACGAGCGGTTGCCGAACCGCGCGCAAGACCATCGCCCGCATGCCCTACCTCCTCCCTCGGCCTCAGCCGAAGTTCAATAGGAGAGAAAGAGTGGCACCCCACAGTCCTTGAGCAGCGACTGCGTCACTCCGCCGAGCAGGAATTCGCGCAGCCTTGAATGGCGATAGGCGCCGGCCACGATCAGCCCCGCCCCGCTGCCGACCGCATGCGATCTGATGACGTCAACGACATCCCGCGACCCTGCGGTCGCTAGATTGACCGTAGCCCTGATCCCGTGCCGCGACAGATGCGGTGCGAGATCCGTTCCGGGAAGCATGTCGTCGCGCTCTCCGTCTCCGGCAACCGAAAGAATCTCAACCGACTCTGCCGCCCGCAGAATAGGCATGGCGTCGGCCACGGCCCGAGCTGCCCTCGCCCCGCCATCCCAGGCGACGAGGACCTGCTGAGCGTCGAACTTTGGACGATCAGGCGGCACGATGATCACCGGCCGGCCGCTCTCGAACAAAACAGCCTCGATCAGGCCGCGATCGATCTCCGCGGGCGAGGGTTCAGCGTCGAGCACCGTGATGTCGGCGACGCGGGCGCGGAGGATCAGACGGTCCCGCATGTCTCTGTAGTGGACCGGCTCCGATTCGATCGTGGCGACCACGCCGGCAAAGTCGGCTTCCGACTTCGCTGTCCCCGCTACTGCTTCGGCCAATTCGGCGATCCGGCGGTTCTCGGACGAGATCAGCGCTTGACCGAAATCGTCGATCATCGAATAGGGAATCGAGTAGCGCATCGCCGCTGCTTCGACGACAAGATGTGCATTGGCCGCTTGCGCGAGCGACAGAGCGTAGCTCAGAGCCGCGCTCGGCTCTTCGCGACCTTCTTCCGTGATCGCGACGAAGACACTCTTGATACCAGTCAGCATGTCGTCCTCCTGATGCTTGTCGCCCAGATGATGCGCCGGCGGCGCTGCAGTTCATTGCGTCAGATCAAGCGCCGGCCTTCGTTTATCCGTGCACATAGCTGCCGGGCGCCGAGCCAAGGCCGTGATCGTCGACGGCCCGGGCGGGAACGCTCCCGCTCGAATGCTCGCTGAGCCAGTCGACCCAGGCAGGCCACCATGATCCCTGTCGAAGAGAAGCCCCAGCCAGCCACTGCTCCGGCGTCGCATGATGGTCGTGGGCCAGCATCGTGCCGATACGGAAATGGCGGCCGGCCTGCGATGGCGGGGCGACGATGCCGCGATTGTGGCCGGCATCGGCCAGCACGAAGGTCACATCGGCATCGGCCAGCTGATGGATCTTGTAGACGGACCGCCACGGCGCCACGTGGTCATATTCGGTGCCGACAGCGAAGATGGGGCTGTGGATGTCGCGCAGCGATACCGCCTGCTCCTCGACCTGAAAGCGCCCTTCGGCCAGATCATTGTTCAGATAGAAGGCGCGAAGATATTCCGAATGCATGCGTGCCGGCATGCGGGTCGCATCGGTCGACCAGGTCGTGATGTCGGTCGCCTCTTCCCGTTGTCCGAGGAGATAGGTCCGGACGATGCGCGACCAGATCAGGTCGTTCGAGCGCAACAGATGGAAGGTCCCCGCCATGCGCGCGGCCTCGAGCACGCCATCCTCCGCCATCACGTCGTCGAGGATCGCAAGCTGGCTTTCGTCGACGAAGAGGCTGAGCTCGCCGGCCTCGCGAAAATCGACCTGCGCGGCGAGGAAGGTCAGGCTCGCCAGGCGGTCGTCGAGATCGCGCGCCATGGCGGCAGCCGTGACGGCGAGCAAGGTTCCGCCGATGCAATAGCCGACGGCGTGAAGACGGCTGGCGCCGGTCGCGGCGAGGGCCGCCGCGAAGGCCGGCTGCACCCCGGACACGCGATAGTCGTCCAAGCCGACGTCACGATCGGACAGCTCGGGATTCTTCCAGGAGATGACGAAGACCGTGAAGCCCTGCTCGACCAGATGCCGGATCAGCGAGTTCTCCGGGCGCAGGTCGAGAATATAGTACTTCATGATCCAGGCCGGCACGATCACGACCGGCTCGGCTCGAACCTGGCCGGTGGATGGGCTGTATTGGATGATCTCCGCCAGCGGCGTGCGATGAACGACCTTGCCCTTCGTCAGCGCGACGTCTCTGCCGGGCTGGAATTGCAGGGTTTCGCGCGGACCTTCGCGCCGGGCCAGCCGGGCCACGTCCTCGAGCGCGAACATGGTGCCGCGAAGCAGGTTTGCTCCGCGTTCCCGAACGGTCGTGTCGAGCACTTCGGGATTGCTCCAGGGCCAGTTCGACGGGGCGAGCAGATCGAGCGTCTGCCTGCCGACGAAGTTGAGCTGGGCAAGGTGATGCGGCGTTGCGCCATGGACGTCGCGGGTCGCCAGGTCCCACAGGCGCTCGCTGGCGAGCAGGCCTTCCGCATAGAGTGCATAGGGCCAGCGTTGCCAGGATGGATGGCGAAAGCGCTTGTCATGCGGCAAGGAGCGCTCACAAGGCGTGCAGACGTTGCTGGTGTTCGCGCTCGACGCCAGCTCTGCAAGGCGCATTGTCTCCGCCAATCCCTGGCGGGCGAGCTCGGCAAGCCGTCCCGGCGAGGCGGCAAGATGAAGCGACCAGTCGAACCAGGCTTCCGCCAGTCCCATCGGCGAGAACCCGGCGAATGAACGTCCGATGGCCGCATGGAGCAGCCGGTCGACGCGCGGCTCGCCGCCAGCCGGACTTGCCGCTGGCGCTTCCCGGTTCGCGGTCACCGCGATCGGTGTCGCGGAAGCCAGGGCGGAACGCTGTGACGTGGCGGCGGTCATGGCGGCTCCATGCGGGTCCGGGCAACTCCTGAAAGCATGCTTGCGGGCGAGGGTCGTCGCTTTGACCTGCGTCAAGGCAGCAAGACGCCGGACGCGGCAATTGTCTCGCGTGCAGCCTGGATACCGCACGATCCCAGAAACGGAGGCGGATATGACCAATGTGAAGTCGAACCAGCAGGCGGCCAAGGACGCGATCGCCGGGCTGGATGGAATTGCCCGGACCGCTCAGTCGCAGCTCAAGGCGGCGGCCGCGATCCCGCAGGCGATCATCGAGGCGAACTGGGCGATCGCGTCCGAGTTCCTGAGCTTCGCGAGCCGGCGCCTGCAGGCTCAAGCGGATCTCTGCCGCAGCCTCGGCCGCTGCCAGGAACTCGGCGAGGCGGTCGACGTCCAGCGCCAGTTCACCGAGCGCGTCACCAAGGACTACTCGGACGAAGTGAACCAGCTGTCCGAGGTCATGCGCCGCAACATCGCCTCGCTGTCGGCGGTCGGGGCCGAGCTGGTCGCGGAGACCGGCGAGAAGGGCAAGCTCGCGGCGTGACCGGCGCGGCCTTGTCCGCGCAGCCGGAGGACAGGGAACAGGCAGGGGTGGTTGCCGGGACCCGCGGCTCCATAAAGCGCGGGATCATGGCAGCGCCCCTGGTGGACCTCCGCTCGGCATGAGCCGGCGGCTGTCCAGATCAGGCAAAGGCCTGCCGGACGTCGACAAGATCGTCCGGACCCATTCACCGGGCTGTCCGACGCAGGCAATTGAGGGGAAATCGAGCCGGCACTGCGAACGATTTGATCTATGTCAACGACGCGCTCAGCGATTTCACGCTGGCTGAACCAACGACACCTATCTCGTGGGGTTGGGAATGGAGGGGCAGGCGACATCGGAAATCGGGGTCATCGCCGCCTTCTGGGGTGATGGTGCGCAAGGCGAGGAACTCGCCGCCCAGCTCAGAGCGCGAAGCGCCTGCATGGTGTCCGCCGCCGGCAACCTCGACGAACTCGACCACTTGGTCAGCCGCAATCGCGTCGAGTGCGTGCTCTGCTCGGACACCGGCCTCGATGAGGGGTTGCCACTGCTCGGCAACGTCGTCGACCGCGTATCGGGGCGCGCTCCGGTCATATTCGTGGCGCCGGAAAAACGTCAGGATGCGGTCATCCAGGCCTTCCGTCTTGGCGCACGCGACTGCGTCACGATGACGGAAGCCTGCGCCGACGACCTCGTCCAGGCGATCGAGCGACTGAGAACGGCGTTTGATCGCGGTCCGCTCGCCGGCTCACACGCGCACGACGAGTCCATCGCGGCTGGGCAGCTGCCAATGAACTTGCTGTCCCCGGAAAAGCTGGTTCGCAAGCTCGACGAGGCGCGGGCAAACGCCGGCCATGGCATTGGTATCCTGGCAATTCAAATCACGGAGCTTGGCTACTTCGCCGCTAAATTCGGGCGCCAAACAGCCGAGGAGCTCTCCCGCGAATTCGCGAAGCGCCTGAATGTGGCGCTCCAGGGGGTTGGCTGTTTTTGCCGACGGCCAGATGCGAGTTTTGTAGCTTTGCTAATCCCGATGTCGGGAGCCGCTGCGTTGGAGATGGCGATTGGCCAGATCTCGAACCAGCTGAGCTTCGCAGTGCGGCTGAGCGACCTGGATTTCCGCATTGAAAGCATCATCGGTGCCTGCGATTCCGGCATTGCACAGGAAGCGCTTCTGGCAATCGAATGCGCCGACAGATCCCTGGAAAACGCGATCGCACGAGGAGTCCGCTACCATATCGCCGATGCGGATACCTATGGCGTACCCTTGCAGCATTCATTTGCCCGCGGGCGCGGTCGCAAAGTGAACCGTCGCCTCGGCGAACGATCCCGCGTCAACAAGCGCGCCAAGCTCATCCTCCCGCACCTCAACGCAACAATCGATTGCACGGTTCTTGATGTCTCATCGACCGGTGCACGACTGCGGATCAACAGCAGCCTGGTGGCTCCGGAGGAGTTCGAGCTGATGCTGCCTCACCAAGCTCACAGGCGGCAGGTGAAAGTACGCTGGCGGCGGCAAAAGGAGCTGGGCGTGGAATTCATGGACCAGCCGACTTGAACGGTCCGCCGTCGAACGGCCACCCCTGAATATGCCCATCGGCGAACGGGAGGATCGCGATGCCGACGAACAAGCCCTCCAAGCCCGTCGAGCTCGTCCGCCGCAGCAAAGTCTCACTTTTTTCGGTCGAGATCTTGCCGGCGGCAGATGCAGCCGACGAGGACCAGGTGCAGACATGATCAGTTCGCCCCCTCAAGTCCTCTCCGCTCATTCGGAAAGCAGGGACAGGCGGGGGGTGACAACCTCGTTCCGCAGCCGGATGAAGCGCGGGATCGTGGCAGCGCCTCTGGTGGGGCTGCCGCTCGGGCTCGCCTTACGGCTCTACGGCGCTGAAGCTGCGGCGAACCTGGCCTGGATGATCGCGACGCTGCCGGTCCTCGCCAAGCTCGCCTTCGACATCATCGTCAGCCTGCGTCGCAGCGAGTTCGGGCTCGACATCGCGGCGGCCTTGTCGATGAGCGCCGCGCTCCTTGTCGGCGAGAGTCTGGCCGCCGCGATCGTCGCTCTGATGTATGCCGGCGGACAGTATCTGGAAGCCTTCGCCGAGAGACGCGCACAACGTGACATGACCGCGCTGCTCTCGCGCCGGCCGGTGCGGGCGATGCGCTTCGACGGCGACAGGCTGCACGAGGTGCCGGCGGAAAGCATCGCACCCGGCGATCGACTGCTGATCCGGCAGGGCGACGTCACGCCGGTCGACGGGCTGATCAGGAAGGGGATTGCCCGGCTGGACCTGTCGGCACTGACCGGTGAATCGCTGCCGGTTCATCGCGAGATCGGCGCCGAGATCCCCAGCGGGGCAAGCAATATCGGCGAGGCTTTCGAGCTCGTCGCTTCCCGCGCGGCGAAGGACAGCGTCTACGCCGGCATCGTCCGCATGGTCGAAGCAGCGCAACGTTCCAAGGCGCCGATGTCGCGGCTAGCCGATCACTATGCGCTGGGTTTTCTCGCGATCACCGTTGCACTGGCGGGCTTGGCCTGGTCCGCGAGCGGCGATGCCGTCCGGGCCGTCGCTGTCCTGGTGATCGCCACCCCGTGCCCTCTGCTGCTTGCGGTCCCTGTCGCGCTCGTGGCCGGCATGTCGCGTGCAGCCCGGCACGGCATCCTCGTCAAGGGCGCCCAGGTCATCGAAGGTCTCGCCGGCATTCGCACGATCGTGCTCGACAAGACCGGCACGCTGACGGAAGGGCGCCTTCGCCTTGCCGGCATCGAACTGGCCGAGCCACCCGTCTGCGACGAGACCACGTTGCTGCGGCTCGCAGCGTCCCTTGACCAGGCGTCACCCCATGTCGCGGCCCGTGCCCTCGTCGACGAAGCGCGGGACCGTGGCCTTTCCCTCTCCGTTCCCGACACGGTGAGGGAAACGGCAGGCGAGGGCATTTCCGGCGACGTCGAGGGACTGCATGTCGTCCTCGGCGGCTCGAATTTCGTGATGGGCCTGATCGCGCCGTGCGACACGGAGAGCCCGGCATATGTTCCGGATGGGAGGCCAATCGTCGCCGTCGCGATCGATGGCAAGTTCGCGGGCAGGATCCTGCTCTCCGACCGCCTGCGCCATGGCGCGGAAGACGTGCTTGGCGAATTACGTTCCCTCGGAGTCGAGCGAGTGGTCCTGGCCACCGGAGACCAGCCGAAGATCGCGGCGGCAATGACCGCGGGATTGCCGTTCGATGCCGTACACGCCGACCAATCCGCAGCCGACAAGGTCGCTATCGTCAAGGCGGAGCAGCGATACGGGCCGGTCATGATGGTTGGCGACGGCGTCAACGATGCCCCGGCGCTCGCCGCTGCGACGATTGGGGCCGCGCTCGGCACGCACGGCTCGGCCGCTTCCGCCGAGACGGCCGACCTGATCCTGTTGGTCGATAGCCTTGATCGTCTCCCGCTAGCTTTGCGGGTCTCACAACGCGCCCGCGAAGTCGCGCTCCAGAGCGTCTTCGCCGGTATCGGGCTGTCACTCCTGGGCATGGCGGCGGCGGCCATGGGATGGCTGACCCCCGTGCAGGGGGCTCTGTTGCAAGAGGGGATCGATGTCGCGGTGGTGCTCAACGCGCTGCGGGCGCTGAGCGACTGACGCGCGTGTTTGCGCGTTCGCCCTCGCGACCAGCCACCGCTTCACGCGGGAACCACTGCGCTGCCTTGGGTTCAGTGCACATTGCGGCGGCAAAGGCTCGGCCTTGAGAGACGTCAAGGCCGCTAGTGTCCGTGCCGGCTACTCTTTCGTCGTGCAGCCGGAGACCGCAGCATGGATGCCGACGGGCAGAACGACATCATCGCCTTCTTGTGCTCGCGGCGGGCGTTCGGCGCGGATCGGCCGCCGGACGAGACGATCTCGACGCATATCTCGACGGTGCTGTTGCTTGGCGAGCGTGCTCTCAAGCTGAAGCGGCCGGTGCGCCTTGCCTATGTCGATCTTTCCAGCCCGGAGCGCCGGCTCCAGCTTTGCCAGCGCGAACTGGAATTGAACCGGCAGACGGCGCCGGATCTCTATCGTCGCGTGCACCGCATTACCATCGAGCCCGATGGCGAACTCGCATTGAACGGCAGCGGCCCGCTCGTCGACGCTGTCCTCGAGATGCGGCGCTTCGACGGCGCCATGCTGTTCGACAAGCTGGCAGGCGCAGGGACATTGACCGGAGCCCAGATCGAGGATCTCGCCGATGTCATCGCCGGTTTCCATCGGTCCGCGCCTGTCGCCGGCGATACCGGCGGCGCGGAGCGCCTGCGCCGCGTGCTCGACGTCAATACGCGTGGCTTCGCAGACGCGCCGCAGCTTCAGCCGGATGCCGTCGCCGCCGCGGATGCCGCCTGCCGTGCGGCATTGACGCGTCATGCCGCCTTGCTCGACCAGCGCGCACGAGACGGCTTCGTGAAGCGCGTGCATGGCGATCTGCACCTTCGCAACATCTGCCTGATCGACGGCCAGCCGACCTTGTTCGATTGCCTCGAATTCGACGAAGACCTCGCCACCACCGACGTGCTCTACGATCTCGCCTTCGCGCTGATGGACTTATGGCATCGCGGCGCGAAGCACTTGGCCAACATCCTGTTCAACCGCTATCTCGACGCGACCGGAGACGATGCCGGCCTCGCCCTGTTGCCGCTCTTCATGGCGGTGCGTGCGGCGGTCCGGGCCCATGTCACGGCGCGAACCGCGACTACCGGCCAAAACGCTCTCGAAGCTCAAGGCTATCTCGATCTCTGCCGTGAACTCCTGCGCGAAAGCCCACCAACACTTACGGCGATCGGCGGTTATTCCGGCTCCGGGAAATCGACTGTCGCTGCCGCAGTCGCGCCGTGCCTGGGAGCCGCGCCCGGCGCGCGCGTCCTCTCCAGCGATCGCTTCCGGAAACGCCTGTTCGGGGTCGCGGCGCGCGCCCGCCTGCCGGCAGATGCGTATCGGGCGGAGGTCTCCCTCCGCGTCTATACTGAGCTCGCCGAAACTGCAGAGCGCGTCCTACGAGGTGGCCGATCCGTTATCGCCGACGCAGTGTTCGACCGGCAGGCCGATCGCGGTCGTTTCGCCGGGATAGCGGCTCGCGCCGGTGCCACGTTTCGAGGCGTTTGGCTGGATGCCCCAGAGAAGACCCTGGTCGATCGCGTCGCACACCGACGGGACGATCCGTCCGACGCCACGCCGGATGTGGTGGCGCAGCAGATCGCCAGGCATGGGGCGCCGACCGACTGGACCACGATCCGCGCTGACGTCGAAGCGGCGACCGTAGCCGCGGCAGTGAAGCGCGTCTTGCTCGGCTAAGCTGGCGCCACCGATGCGCACGCATGACAAGCGTGCCGCTGCTTGCGGCAAATCAATGCCGTTCTCTCCACTCAGGTCGAAGCTTCCTTGTCACTCCAACCAGGGAGATCGTCATGGAACGGAACACGGCCTCATCACAGGATGCTGGCCTCGCGAGCGTCATGGTCCCGATCAATCTCGGCGCTGGCGCAGCCGATCGTGTCAGACTCGCGTTGTCGCTCGCAGAGCGCTTCGGCAGTCGTCTGATCGGCATTGCCGCTCAGGAACGAGCTGTCCTTTACCTTGGAGACGGTACAGTCAGCGTCGATGCGATGCTTGTCGAGGAGGCCACGAAGGCCGCGCAAGAGGACCTCGCAAAAGCGGAGGCAATCTTTCGGCGCGTCGCTGGGCACTACAATGACATCGTTTGGCGCAGCGCCATCGACACGCCGCTTCCCTACATCACGCGCAACGCTCGCGCTGCAGATGTCGTCCTGGTGGGCCGGCAGTCCTCACTTGACACGCCGCAAGGCAGGATGGCGCTCGACCCGGCCGATCTCGTCATGGATCTCGGGCGTCCGCTTCTCGTCGCGCCGCCGGATGTCGCCGAGCTTTCTGCCGAGAACATCGTGATCGCCTGGCGCGACACGCGGGAGGCGCGACGCGCCGTCTGGGATGCTCTACCGTTCCTCAAGCGCGCCAAGACTGTGACCATCGTATCCGTCGGAGAGGGGGCTGCCGAGCAGGGTACCCATGACGTACGCGACTATCTCGCTCTGCACGGTGTTGCAGCTGACCTCGACGTGCGGCCCAAAATCACCAATTTCGCGGCGCAGGAACTGATCGATTGCGCGCGCCGTCAGAAGGCCGATCTCATCGTATCCGGCGCATACGGCCACAGCCGAATGCGCGAGTGGTTGCTCGGCGGGATGACCGCGGACCTACTGGAATCGACACCGGTTTGTTGCTTGATGTCTCACTAAAAAAATCGGCCCGATCGCGCCTTGCTAGCCTGATCGGGCCCATCATGCGTGTCCACAGCCTATCTCGGAGCGGCGCTGCTCGCAGTCAGGTGGAGAGAAGGCAGGGAATACGGCAGCGCGACAACATCCGCGTCGTCTGCCGCATCAGCTCGGAACACACGAGCTGATTGCTGCAATAGGCGGGCGCGACGAGCAGATCGGCATCGTCTTCGTCGAGGATGTGCAGGAGCTCTCGCCGCGGCGCTGCCCCGCTTCGACCGCTAGCCCTCGCAGGAACACCGTGGCTCTGCAGGAAACCGACGATATCGGCGGCACTGCTTGCCGGTGTGGCCGACAGTACCTCGTTCAAGGTAACAACGCTGACCCGCTGCGCCCGGCGCAACAGCGGCAGAGCCTCACGTACAACGCGTCGCGAGGCCCGACAGTCGCGCCAGGCTATCGCAATATGTCGCGGCAACGCGCGAGCCTCGTAGGCAGGCGGCACGACCAGGACGGGCCGCCCGCCGCGGACGAGCAGCACCTGCGCATCGCAGAAACCATCATCGTCGCCCGACGGTGTCGATCGTCCGATCACGATCAGATCGGCGCGCCGGGCTTCGCGCAGCACCGCTTCGGTCATCGATCCGATTCCGCCAGCAAAGAAGACCTGGTCGACGCTCGGTTCGACCGTGGCGCGGAACCCTGCCTCCACTGTGGCGAGGTCGAGACGGCAGCTGGCGCGCGCTTCTGCGAGCAGCTCACCCACCATCCCGATTGTGGCGTTTGGCTCGACGTCCGGCGGGTGCGGCCATCGCGACAGAACACCCAGAAGGCTCGCGCCGAGCTGGCCAGCGAGCATTCCCGCATAGCTGGCTCGCTGATAGGCGGCATCGTCTTCGCCCAGGGCAACCAATATCTCGGCGTAGGACATCGGAGCCTCCCACTGATGACTATCGGAGACGATCCTAGATCGCGCGTTGGGCTCCGCCTTGATGCGGGTCAAAGCCCCCTCAACCGGGTCGCCATGTGCGGACTTGTCCGAGATCAAGGCGAGCATGTCGGTCGATCCCGATAATATGTGCTCGACTTGCAACCGATGGAGCACCACCATGCGCATCTGGCTCAGGCGCCGTTTCGAACGGCAGGCCCGGTTGATGGGCGCCATGATGGAGCGAATTGGCATTGAGCCCGAATTGGCGGCAAGTCGCGGGCGGCTCTATGACGCCGCCAATCGCCGCTGTCTCTGGTGCGCCGCTCATGAAGAGTGCGGCAAATGGATCGAGCAGCATCAAAATGCCGAGCGCGGCCCCGATTTCTGTCCAAATGCCCGGTTCTTCGAAGCAACCAGCCGCTCATAACAGCTGTTGACCGAATCCGGCGCGGCCCCATGCTGCAAGACAACCAGCCGCGGTAACAGCGCGGCGGCAGGACGTGGTATCGATTGACGAGATCGACCATTGCTTCCCGGAGTTGGTGACCGCGCCGGAACTGCGCTCTACCGATATCCGGTCGGCCAGTGCGTTGAGCTTCTGCGCGGCATCGGGTCTGGCATGGTGGCCGACGAACGATAGCGAGTGGGCTGTTCCGAAACGCAACCAGTCCGGGTAGCAGGCTTCGCCACTCGTCATCTGGTGGCGAAGATCGACTAACCGCAGCCGCCGCGTCGCGCGTCAGGCGTCGAGACGCCGCAGGGCGGTCCGATCGCGCAGGACGATCGATCGGCGATGGGTCGGCAGCTCGATGACACCCTTACGCTCGAGCTGCGTCAGCGTGCGAGAAACGGTCTCGATCGTCAGACCGAGATGATCGGCGATGTCGCTGCGCGACATGGGCAGATCCAGATGGCTCATCTCGGACAGTCGCCCCGACATATCCAGCAGGAAGGTCGCGATGCGCTCCAGTGCGCTCTTGCGGCCGAGCAGGAGCATATGGCTCTGTGCGCGCTCGATTGCATGCATCATCGCCGCCACCACGCGCTGGGCGAATTCGGCATCTTCCGCCAGCATCCGTTCGAGCTGCGAGCGCTGATAGATCCGGAGCGTCGCGTCTTCGACGACCTCGGCGCCGACCCGGTGCAGGCAAGAAGCCTCGAACCCGAAAAGATCCCCCTTCAGGTGAAAGGCGTCGATCTGGCGCCGCCCGTCCTTGAGGAGCTGCGACGTCCGAACCGTTCCGGAGACCACCTCGTAGAAGTGCAGGGCAGTAGAGCCTTCGGAAAAGACGGTCTGCCCCTTCTTGAAGCGTGTCGGGACATCGATGAACGCAATGGCGTGTTTCTGGACGATGGCACCTGGTAACGCATGCCCGGCGCGGGGATATTGAAGAGCGGTCTGCATCGGCATGTCTCCGCTTGCAATCTGTGATGACGTTCTACCTCCCGCGGAACCCGGCCAAAATCCGATACACTCCTAAGGGATTTTACTGAGGCCGTTCTTGCGATCGCGTCAGGGCGCTTCGGATTCCGTCGAGCAGCGCGCCGTCATGCAGGGGTTTCTCGAGCACTTTGCAGAAGCCCGCCCGTCTCGCGCGCTCTCGCACCTCCCGGCTGAGAAGACCGGTCATGAGGATTGCCGGAAGCCAAACGTTGCGACGCCTCAGCCGCTCGACCAGCTCGAAGCCATCCATCCCGGCCATCGCATAATCGATGAGGAGGCAGCCACGGGCAGGAAGATCGTCGTCGAAAAGAAGGCTTTGCGCATCGCCATAGATGCGGACGTCGAGCCCCTCGATCTCGAGGGCGAACTTCAGCGAACGCAGGACGGCGGGATCATCGTCGACGATGATCACCGGCCCGGTGGCTTCCAACGTCGGAAGGTTCTCGACAGACATGCGAGCCGTTATCGCGCTCGCCAGGCTCTTCGGAAATTCCGGGAAATCCCTTAGGGCTTGTCTTCCTTGGCCCCGGCAAGAAGCACGAAGCGGACGAGCTCGGACAGGCTACGCGCCTGCATTTTCGTCATGGCATTGGCGCGGTAGATCTCGACTGTCCGAGGACTGATGTCGAGGTCGAAGGCGATCACCTTGTTTGCCTTGCCTGCGACCAGCCCATCCAGCACCTGACGTTCGCGTTCGGACAATGATTGAAGGCGCTGCCTGATCTCCTGCGTCTCGTTGTCGATGCGGAAACGCTCACGATGGCGGCTCAATGCCGAGCGGACCGCGCCGAGGATCGTCTCGTCGTCGAAGGGCTTCTCGACGAAATCGAGCGCTCCCTCCTTCATCGCCTCGACGGCCAGGGGCACGTCGGCATGGCCGGTCATCACAATGACCGGCATGGCGTAGCCGTTCTGCCTGAGACGGCGCAGGAATTCGATGCCATCGATCTCGGGCATCCGGACGTCGGTCACCACACAGCCCCTACCACCGGCGCCGACCTTGTCGAGGAATGCGACCGCCGACTCGTGCAGCCTGACCGGCAGGCCATCCGAGGCAAGGAGGAACGACAGTGACTGTCGCACTGCCGCGTCGTCATCAACGATATGAACGACCGGCTCTTCAGCCATTTTGGAACTCTCCGGGATCGACCGCGCGCAACGTAAAGCTGAAGGTGGTCCCTTCGCCAGAACGACTATCGGCCCAGATCTTCCCGCCATGCGCTTCGACGATGGTTCGGCAGATGGACAAGCCGACGCCCATGCCCTGCTTCTTGGTCGTCATGAACGGTTGGAACAACTGCTCGGCGACGGCTGGGCTGATGCCGGCGCCCGTGTCTGCGATGCTGATCTCGATCAACTCGTCGCCGGCAGCCCGGGTCGCGATCGAAAGTTCGCGCCGTTGCGAGCCGGACATGGCTTCGAGGGCGTTGCGGATCAGGTTCAACAGGACCTGCTGGACCTGGATCCGGTCTGCCAAAACGTAAGCGGCCGCAGGATCGAGCGCGAAGGTTATGCGCACACCCTTTTCCTTGGCGCCGACGAGCGCCAGTGCGCTCGCTTCCTCGATGAGCTTCGGCAGCGCTTCGACATGCCTCTCGCTCTCGCCGCGCGCGACGAACTCGCGCAGGTGCCGGATCACCTGGCCGGCCCGCAAGGCCTGCTCGGCCGCCTGGTTGACTCCATCGCGCAGCAGCTGGAACTCGTCGCCTTCGAACCTCTGCAGGATGCGGTGGCAGCCTTTGAGGTAGTTCGTGATCGCCGTCAGCGGCTGGTTCAATTCATGAGCGAGCGTCGAAGCCATGTCGCCGAGGGCAGTGAAGCGGGACATGTGCACGAGCTCGGATTGAAGCTCCTGCAGGCGGGTTTCCGTCTGCTGGCGTTCCGTCAGGTCGCGGATGAAGCCGGTGAAATAGCGTTGGCCGCCCGAGCGCATCTCGCCGACCGAGAGCTCCATCGGGAAGGTCGAGCCATCCTTGCGCTGACCGACGACGACACGGCCGATTCCGATGATCCGCTTCTCGCCAGTCGTGAGGTAGCGCCCGATATAGCCGTCATGCTGCGAGCGGTACGGGTCCGGCATCAGCATCTTAACGTTCTGGCCGATGACCTCCTCCGGCTCGTAGCCGAATTGCCGAACCGCCGCGGCACTGAACGATTGAACGCGGCCCCGTTCGTCGATGACGATCATCGCGTCAGGCACCGTATCGAGGATCGAACGCAAATGCGCTTCGTTGGCGCGCAGGACTCCTTCGGCGCTGCGCTGCTGGCTTGCGTCGCGGAGCACCACTCCGAAGCCGAGGATCTGTTTCCGATCCCCGTGCAGAGCCGAGATGATGATCCGAGCCTGTAATTCGGTGCCGCTCTTGGTCCGGCGCGGCGCCTCGAGCCTGAGTTCCTTCAGCTCGGCAGCGCGCAGGTCGGACGCTGGGCGTCCCGTCCCCTGATCCTGTTCGCCATACAACAGATGATGTGACTGCCCGCAGAGCTCGCCAGCGCTCCATCCGATCACCTGCTCGCAGCCTGCGCTGACGCTGCAAATCCGTCCGCTGGCGTCGAGCACCAGAAGAACGAACCGCTCGACCGTGTCCGAGGATGGGATGTCAGCCGGAACCGTCTCGGCCAGCATCTCGTGTGCTTCCGTTGATCTCTGCATCCGGGCTCCAAAAAGAGACCGAGGCTTGACGCTAAGCCATGACCTCGACCGGAATCACGCCCGCCCGGATCATGCCGCCGGATCAATACAGCACGTGTTCCGTGAGTTGGAAACGATCGAAATTTGCCGCGGAGCTGCGCCGCAGCCACCGGTCGACATGCGGCGCTTTAACAGAGCGTCGCGGCTTTCATTCAATCTGGCAAAAAAACTTCGGCTGCGATTGCTGCTGCGGAATTTTCGCCGCGACGAGCGGCCGGGATTACCTGCTCTCCCCGGCCGGCTAGGGCGTGATCGCGACCTTGAGGACGCCGTCGCGCTGCGAGCCGAAGAGCTCATACGCCTCCTTGATGCGTTCCAGCGGGAAGCGATGCGTGACCAGCGCGCACAGATCGATACGCCCAGCGTCGACGACGTCGATCAGGCGGCGCATCCGTTCCTTCCCGCCAGGGCATAGCGTGGTGACGATGCGATGGTCGCCGAGACCCGCTGCGAAGGCACCGAGCGGAATCGTCAGGTCACCTGAATAGACGCCGAGCGAGGACAGTGTTCCCCCGGGACGTAGAACTGCGAGTGCTGCCGCGAATGTCTCCTGCTTGCCGAGCGCCTCGATCGCGACATCAACGCCGCGTCCATCAGTCAGCCGCATGATCTCGGCGACCGGATCGCCCTTGCTGAAATCGACGATCTCGTCCGCCCCGAGCCGGCGCGCTATCTGCTGGCGTTCCGGAATGCTTTCCACGGCGATGATGCGAGTTGCTCCCATCAGCAGGGCGCCTGCCGTGGCGCACAAGCCAATCGGTCCCTGCGCGAAGACGGCGACGCAATCGCCGATCTTCACTCCACCGCTCTCGGCGCCGGAGAAGCCGGTCGACATGATGTCGGGACACATCAGAACCTGTTCGTCGGTCAAGCCGGAAGGGACATGCGCGAGATTGGCCATCGCGTCAGGCACGAGCAGGTATTCGGCCTGCGCGCCGTCGATGGTGTTGCCGAAGCGCCAGCCGCCCATGGCCTTGAAGCCATGGCGCTCGCCGGGACCGTCCTGTGAGAGGCAGCCGCAAAGGCAGGCGGCGCTGTGTCCCGATGGCGTAATCGCGCCGGCGATCACCCGCTGGCCCTCCCGGAAGCCCTTCACCTCCGACCCGAGCTTCTCGATCACGCCGACCGGCTCGTGACCGATCGTCAGCCCGCGAGCCACCGGATACTCGCCCTTGAGGATATGGATATCGGTGCCACAGATCGTCGTGGTCGTGATGCGCAGCAACGCATCGAGCGGGCCGGGCTCAGGCACCGGCTTGTCCTCGAGCTCGATGCGGCCGGGCTCGACGAAAACGGCCGCGCACATCATCTTGGATTGACGCTTTTGCCTCGTCTGCGTCGTGGGCAGCAGATCTGATTGAAGGGCAGGGGACATGATCGCTCTCCGGAAGCGCCGAGATGAAATCAGCCTGCCGTGAACTGGTCCGGTTGGATTTGATTCAACGCAAAACCGCGAGAAAACACGCCTGCGATCGACAAAAACAATATGGTCGACGGGTCTAACATCCCGCGACAGCGCGCCAGGACAGCTATCGGCGCGAACACATCACGCTCTTCGAGACGTGCTCGCGGGGACGGGCAGATGCTGTGCCGGCACCATTCAAGTCCGGCTCGACCGACACCGGAGACGGGGCGTCTTACTCCCATCGCTGAGGCGCTTTCCGCGTGGCGAACCGGATGCGCTTGAGCAGGCCGTCCCCTCGCGCCAGCCGATGATGCAGTGCCGCCAGAGCATGAACTGCGGCGACACAGAGGAGCACATTGGCGGCAAGCTCATGCCGCGATGCTACTTCGATCATGCCGCGCTTGGTCCGAAAGATGCAGCATGGGAACCTCGTTCTTTCATGCGCTGCCGATGAGAATGCCTTCAGGGAGAACGAGAATTCCCTTCAGGACGTCACACGAGGCAATTGTAGTGCGCTGTCGTTGCGCGCTTTGATTTGCCGCAAAGCGGCTCAGACATTCCGCGAGTACGGAATAGCCGTACCGGAACGGGGATGATCGAACATCATCATGACGTCGATCTGTTCGTGGCCGCCCTCGCAGAAGGCATGAGACGGGTTATCAGCCAGCCCAAATGCCGGACGCCCCGGCTCGACGCCCTTGGAACGCCAGGCATCGCGCAGTGAGGCCGCAATGTCCGGAGGGCGTCGGAACAGGAATGGAGCCTGCGCAGGGGCGCAGTGACTGGAGAAAGCCGCATGATCACCGACGATCTGAGCCGGGATTTGAGCACCCGAACGGGCTTCACGTTTCATGTCCGGCCTGCCGAACCCGACGATGAGGCGGGACTGGCCGAGTTCTTCACGCATGTGACGCCTGAGGATCTGCGCTTCCGCTTTCTGACCACCGTCAGGGAGGTGGGGCACGATCGTCTGGCAGCCATGACGAAAATCGATCATCGACAGACCGAGAGCTTCATCGCCTTTACCGAGGACGGAAAGACGATCGTCGCCACCGGCATGTTGGCCTGTGACGCTGCCTTGGAGAGAGGGGAGGTCGCGATCTCGATCCGGAGCGAATACAAGCACAAGGGCGTCGGCTGGGAATTGCTCAGGCACATCTGCAATTTCGCCGAGACCAAGGGCGTAAAAGTCGTCGAATCCCTGGAAGATCGTCAAAATCACGAAGCGATCGAGATCGAGCGCGAGCAGGGATTCGAGGTCGACGAGTGTCCCGATGATGTTCGCCTCGTCGTGCTCAGGAAGAGACTCGGGTAAGTGCCGGGTTAGGCGTGGCAGGCTGGCGGGCGTGAGCATGAAGAGCTCGGGCTCAAGCCGGCTTGTCATCCCCGATCGACATTCTTCGTTGTCCTGCCCAGCACCGGCCAGCCGGCGATCGCGGAGAACTTTGGCGCCATGGCTTGTTGCCCTGTGATCAGGTGCAACAGGCCGGCCGAAGGTCGCATGGCGCCGCCGTACGCATTCGCCGATGCGGTTGCTCAGCCTGGCCGGCTGCTTGTCGCATGCTAAGATAATAGTCTCTTGAACGCATATGCCTGCTTCTTTTGGAGATCCAAGATGCGCCCCTTTCGCGCTGCAGCGACAGCCCTTCTCGCTGCGCTCATCCTGTCGGCGCCAGGGGCGCAGGCGCAATCCCGCATCAAGGCACTGATCGAGCGGCTGCGCGGCGACACGATGCCCGACGGCATCGTCAAGACCAATGGCCGTATCGAAGCGACGCAGATTGACGTCGCCTCGAAATATGCCGGCCGCCTGGCCGAGGTCACGGTCAAGGAAGGCGACGAGGTCACGGCCGGGCAGGTGATCGCACGCATTTCCTCGCCGGAATACGAGGCGCAATTGCGTGCCGCGCAGGCTCAGGTGCTGCGCGCGCGGCAGGCGCTTGCGGAGGCCGAGGCGCTGATCGCCCAGCGCAAGAGCGATCAGATTCTTGCACGCACCGACGCCGAACGCGGCAAGGAACTGGTCGCGAAGGGTTATCTCAGCAAGCAGGTCGACGACCAGCGCGCGGCCAAGGCCGACGCAGCCGATGCCGCGCTGCGCGCCGCGCAGGCGCAGCGCGACCAGGCCCAGTTCGCGATCCACGCTTCCGAGGCCGATGCCGAGCAGATCAAGGCGATCCTGGTCGATCTCGTGCTGCTCGCGCCGCGCAGCGGTCGCGTCCAGTACCAGCTTGCCCGCACAGGCGAGGTCGTCGCGGCCGGGACGCGGGTCGTCACCATCCTCGATTTGTCGGATGTCTACATGACGATCTACCTGCCGGCGGCACAGGCCGGGCAGCTCGCGCTTGGCGACGAGGCGCGGATCATCCTCGATCCCGTGCCGCAATATGTGATTCCAGCGACGGTCAGCTTCGTTGCAGCCGATGCGCAGTTCACGCCCAAGGCGGTGGAGACCGCCGAGGAACGCGAGAAGCTCGTCTTCCGCGCCAAGCTCCAGGTCGATCCCCAATTGCTGGCCAAGTACCACCGGCAGGTGAAGACCGGTGTGCGTGGGCTCGGATTCGTGCGGACCTCGCCCAGTGCGAAATGGCCTGACTCGCTGGCCGTGAAGCTGCCATGACGCAGGACGGCCTTGCCGCCAGTCTTGCCGGGGTCACACATCGCTACGGCAAGGTGATCGCTCTCGATGCGCTGACGCTCGGCATTCCCTCCGGCCGCATGATCGGCGTGATCGGGCCGGATGGGGTCGGCAAATCGACCTTGCTCGCGCTGGTCGCTGGGGTGCGGATGATCCAGCAGGGCAGCGTCCATGCCCTCGGTGGCGACCTGAGCGACAAGACCCAGCGAGAGGCTCGGCGCGGACGCATCGCCTATATGCCGCAGGGACTGGGGCGCAATCTCTACCCGACGCTCTCGGTCTTCGAGAACATCGACTTCCACGCCAGGCTCTTCGGACAGGATGCCGCCGAGCGCCGCAGCCGCATCGACGAGCTTCTCAAGGCAACGGGGCTCGACCCGTTCGAAGGCCGGCCGGCTGCGAAGCTTTCCGGCGGCATGAAACAGAAGCTCTCGCTCTGCTGTGCGCTGATCCACGATCCCGACCTGCTGATCCTCGACGAACCGACCACCGGCGTCGACCCGCTCTCGCGCGGCCAGTTCTGGGACCTGATCGACACGATCCGCGCCCGTCGCCCAGGCATGAGCGTCATCGTCGCGACCGCCTATATGGAGGAAGCCGAGCGCTTCGACTGGCTCGTCGCGATGGACGACGGCAAGGCGATCGCCACCGGCACGCCCGCCGAGCTACGTCAGAAAGCTGGGCAGTCGACGCTGGAAGATGCCTTCGTCGCATTGCTGCCGAAAGCCAAACGCGCCCAGCATCAGGCAGTGTCGCTCAGGCCGCGCGCCGTCAACGACGACGCCACGCCCGCGATCGAGGCCGAGGGCCTGACCCGGCGATTCGGCGATTTCGTCGCGGTGGACCATGTTAGCTTCCGCATCGGGCGTGGCGAGATCTTCGGCTTCCTCGGTTCGAACGGCTGCGGCAAGTCGACGACCATGAAGATGCTGACTGGCCTGCTGCCGGCTAGCGAAGGCACCGCCAAGCTCTTCGGCCAGCCGCTCGCGGCCGACGACATGGAGACGCGCCGCCGCGTCGGCTACATGTCGCAGGCTTTTTCGCTCTATAGCGAGCTGACGGTCCGCCAGAACCTCGTGCTGCATGCCGAGCTCTACCATCTGCCGCCGGCCGACATCCCGATCCGGATTGCCGAGCTTCTGACCCGCTTCGACCTTGCGGATGTCGCCGATGAGCGGCCCGACAGCCTGCCGCTCGGCATCCGCCAGCGCCTGCAACTCGCCGTCGCCGTGCTGCACCGCCCGGCGATGCTGATCCTCGACGAGCCGACCTCGGGCGTCGATCCGATCGCGCGTGATGCCTTCTGGCGCACGCTGATCGACCTCTCGCGCGACGACGGCGTCACCATCTTCCTCTCGACGCATTTCATGAACGAGGCGGAACGCTGCGACCGCATCTCCTTCATGCATGCCGGCAAGGTGCTTGCGGTCGGCACGCCGCAGGAGCTGGTGGAAAAGCGCGGCGCAAACACGCTGGAAGAGTCCTTCATCGCCGATCTCAAGGAAGCCGCGGGCATCGCGGATGCGCCGGGGGAGCCGGCTTCCGTGTCTGACGCCGCTGCCGTGCGCCCGACTCCGGCAGCGCGCCGCTTCGATCCGCGCCGCCTCTGGGCCTGCACGCGGCGCGAGACGATGGAGCTGCTCCGCGACCCGATCCGGCTGAGCTTCGCCTTCCTCGGGCCGCTCCTGCTGATGCTGGCGTTCGGCTTCGGCATCTCCTTCGACGTCGAGAACCTGAAATTCGCGGCCTACGATCAGGACAACTCGATGGAGAGCCGGCAACTCGTAGAGGCCTTCTCCAGCTCGCGCTATTTCTCCGAGCAGGCGCCGATCCGTTCCGCGGCCGAACTGGATCAAAGGCTAAGAAGCGGCGAGCTGCAGCTTGTCATCGAGATCCCGCCCTCCTTCGGTCGCGATCTGATGGCGACCCGCACGCCGGAACTCTCGGTCTGGCTCGACGGCGCCATGCCGTTCCGGGCCGAGACGACGCGCGGCTATGTCACGGGGCTGGCGACGCAATATGTGCAGAGCTTCGCGGCCTCCCAGGCCGCGTCGAGCCATGCGCCGACACCCGTCATGATCGAGACCCGCTTCCGCTACAATCAGGCCTTCAAGAGCGCCAATGCGATGGTGCCGAGCGTGATCATGCTGATGCTGATCCTGATCCCGGCGATCATGTCGGCGATCGGCGTGGTCCGCGAGAAGGAAACCGGCTCGATCGCCAATTTCCGCTCGACGCCGATCAGCCGCTTCGAGTTCCTGTTCGGCAAGCAATTGCCTTATATCGCGATCGCGATGGGCAGCTTCGTGATGCTGGTCCTGATCGCGCTGATCGTCTTCGCGGTGCCGATCAAGGGTTCGGCCTGGGTTCTGGGACTGGCGACCCTGCTCTATGTCTCGGCGACGACCGGTTTCGGCCAGCTCATCTCCAGCTTCACGCGCACGCAGGTCGCGGCCGTCTTCGCCACCGCCATCCTGTCGATCATACCGGCGGTGAATTTCTCCGGCCTGATGGTGCCGGTCGCCTCGCTCTCGGGAGGCGGCCGCATGATCGGCATGAGCCTGCCGCCGGCCTGGTACCAGCCGGTCAGCGTCGGCGTCTTCACCAAGGGGCTGGGCGCGGCCGAGCTCTGGCCCAATCTGCTGGCGCTTGGCGGCTTCTTTCTGCTTTTCCTCGTTGTCGCGCAGCTGGCGCTTCGCAAGCAGGAAGCCTGAGATGGCCGTGCTCTTGATCCATCTCCAGAACATCCTGCGCCTGGTGGTGAAGGAGCTGCGCAGCCTCAGGGCCGATCCGATCATGCTGGTATTGGTGGCCTATACCTTCACCGTTGCCGTCTACACGGTTGCAACGGGTGTGAAACTGGAGGCGCGCGACCTTACCATCGGGATCGTCGACGAGGACCAGTCCGAGTTCTCGCGCAGCCTGCTCGGCGCTTTCGGCCCGCCGCTGTTCAAGGTCTCGAAACGCATCGCTGCCAATGAGATCGACGCCGAGATGAATTCCGGCCGTCTCGTCTTCGTGCTGGAAATCCCGCCCCGGTTCCAGGCGGACCTGCTGGCCGGGCGGCAGACGGCCGTGCAGCTCAATATCGACGCCACCGCGATGACCCAGGCCGGCAACGGCGCGGTCTATATCCAGCAGATCATCGCGCAGGAGATCGCCAACCGGCAGGCCGGGCGAGAGACGACGACCTCTCTGCCGATCAACCTGGTGGTTCGGGCGCGCTTCAATCCCAATCTCGATTCCGGTTGGTTCAGCTCGGTGATGCAAGTGCTGAACAACGTCACCTTGCTGGCCATTATCCTGACCGGCGCGGCGCTGATCCGCGAGCGCGAGCAGGGCACGGTCGAGCATCTCCTGGTGATGCCGATCACGCCGGTGGAGATCATGCTCGCCAAGATGACCGCGAACGCGCTGGTCATCTTGATCGCGGCCGTGGCCTCGCTCGTCTTCGTGGTCGAAGGGGCGCTGGGTGTGCCGATCGCCGGCTCGCTCCTGCTCTTCGTGCTGGGAACGGCGATCTATGCCTTCGCGGTGGCGGCGCTCGGTATCCTGCTTGGTACGCTGGCGACGACGATGGGGCAGTTCGGCCTGCTCGCCATCCCGGTCTTCGTCGTCACGCAGCTGCTCTCGGGCGCGACGACGCCGATGGAAAGCATGCCGATCTGGCTGCAATGGATCATGCGGATCTTTTCGCCGACGCCGCATTTCGTCGCCTTTTCGCAAGGCGTGCTCTATCGCGGCGCCGGGCTCGACGTCGTCTGGCCCGAGATCGCGAAGATCGTCGCGATCGGCGTCGCCTATTTCGCTGTCGCGCTCGCCCGCTTCCGAAAGGTGATCTTCGCGTGAAGCCGCTTCGCGACGAGCCTCAGCAATATGACGGCTATGTAGGCGGGCCGTCGCCAACGGAAGCGGGCAGGCGCTACCGGCCTTGGCCGGGCTAATGGGCGAGGAAAAGCGGGACAGGGGACAGGTCGAGCAGATCCGCAGTCACGCCGCCCAGCACCCATTCCCTGAAGCGCGAATGGCCGTAGGCGCCGACAACGATCAGGTCCGCTGAAATTCTCCGTGCTTCGGCGAGGAGCGCTTCGGTCGGCGACGTCTCCGTGCTGAGGACGGTTGCCGTCGCCTCGACGCCGTGCCTGGCAAGATGGGCACTGATGTCGGCGAGGATTTCGGCACCTCCCATCCGCCCATGGGCCTCCTCCCTGACCGTGACGATATGGACTTGTGTCGCCTGAGCGATCAGAGGCAGGGCCTCGGCGACGGCTCGGGCGCTCTGCCGCGTGTCGGTCCAGCCGACCAGGACAGTCCTGATGGGAGAGCACGATGTGAGCTTTGGCGGCAGCAGCAGGAGGCCTCTGCCGCCATCGAACATCACGCTCTCAATCAAGGGCCGCCAGCGGCCATGCTCGTCATCGCGCGGACAGGTTGCGATGAAGAGGTCGTTCCAGCGGGCTTCACTGGCGACGGCCTGTTCGAGAAGCCCGGGGAATGCATCGAGCCGGCGTACCTCGTGCGCGGGATCGAGGCGCGCCAGACGTTGGCGAAGCCGCATCTCGCTGACGTCCCCTTCCTTCGTCACGGCATCGACCAATTGGCCGATTGCGGAAATGCCGAAATCGCCGGCGAAGAGGGCAGGATCGGGCAGGAGGTTCGTCAATATCCCGGTCATGCGAGCCGAGAAGTCCACGGCGAGTGCTTCGGCGTGAGCCAGTCGGAACTCATCTTCCGGAGAACCATCGAGGTGGATTGCAATGTCGCGATAGGTCGTGCCGCGAACGGCCTGTGCCTTCGCCACGGTGCTTGAAGAGAGAGTGATGTCGTTCATGCCGACCTCCGCGTCGATAGCTGTTCCTGAGGCGCCATCGAGCGACGGAAGCTCGTCGACCACATTGATTTTCGTCAAACGCACGTCTGTTCTCTCGCGGCGCTGCGTTGAATCAAGTTTACCAGGACCAGTTCGCGGGAGGCTGATTTCATCTGGTCGGCCCCATTCCCAGCCCCCCGACGATGAGATCGTATTTCACGGTCGTCATCGCGAGGCCACGCGCCCAGTCGACAATGTCGTTCCAGGGATCGACGATCTTGGTTGTGGCGGACAGGAAGGTGACGACGGTTGCGATTTCGGTCTGTCCCCGAACCGCCAGCACACAGCCGATACCGAGTACCAGCAGACTGCCAAGGGAGTAGGTCAGATTCATCAGGAAATTGAGAGTGAACTTTATTTCGAAGACGCCGATATCGACCGCGAAGACCTCATCGAACCGGCGGGCACCGGCTTCTGCTCTTGAGGGAGACAGGATTTCGTCGCCGAAGCGCCGCAGAAGACGAGTTCGCTGCGCCACGCGACGATTGATCGCCCGTTGCATCAGTGCGAGGATGTGAGCGGCCGCACCGAAGCCATCGGGACTCGCATCTCGAGCGCTGCCGTCACGTCGCCGGCCGCACCATCCGATCGAGGCAGCTACGAGGTAGGGGGAGCGTTCCTCGATACGGGCGCGGTTCGCAGCGTTCAGAATCGTCGCCTTCATGGGCCACCCCTGATCTACGCCCGTAAAAATACAGGGGCGAAGAGGGATCGGCTTTGACCAAGCTCAAAGCGCGCGTCGGTGTCGAAGCGCATGGTTGCGAAGCTCTCAAAGGAAGAGGCTACGCATTCCTCATTACGAACCGGGTTGGTCCGGAAGCCATGAGTCGAGCATGCTGACTGACGCCGACCTGACGTTCGCGCTGATGCGCAGCGGACACGATGTCGGCATCGTCAGCGAGCTTGGCCACGCTGAACGTCACTGGCGATATCTGCCTCAAAACCGACGAACGGTTCGGTGCGGCATGGACAAGCAAGGGGCGTCATGGCGGATTTGGACGGAATGGCCCGGTCGCTACCATCCGACGGCCAGATCGTACCCCCGAAATCAGCTGCGTCGGATGCGGCTGCGAGCCGCACTGCGGCGTGCCGACACCCTATGTGACGCAAAGGTGAGACGTGGACCAGGAACTCCTCACGAACCGGACTTTCGACGAGGTCGCCATCGGCGAAAGCGCCTCGCTGGTCCGTATCGTCCGCATCGATGATATCGAACTGTTCGCTGCCGTCTCGGGAGATGCAAATCCCGCCCATCTGGATGCGGCCTTCGCGGCTGGCGATCCGTTCGGGCATGTCGTGGCGCATGGGATGTGGACCGCGGCGCTGGTCTCGGCGGTGCTCGGTACCAAGCTGCCCGGCCCGGGCACGATCTATCTCGGGCAGGATCTGCACTTCCTGAAGCCGGTCACCCCCGGCGATACCATCACGGTGACCGTCACGGTCCGGAGCAAGGAGGCCTCGAAGCGAACGGTCGTGCTCGATACGGTCTGTACCAACCAGCGGGGCGAGACGGTGCTCTCAGGGGCCGCTACGGTGAAGGCGCCCGGCCAGCGCGTGAGCTGGCCGCGCCTGCGTCTGCCCGAGGTCACGCTGAAACATTCCGACCGCTACGACAGCATCGTGGCGCAAGCTTGCGCCCTGCCGTCCCTGAGCGCCGCGATCGTCCATCCCTGCTCACCGGAAGCAATCCTCGCAGCGATCGAGGTTCGTGACGAAGGGCTGTTGCAGCCGATCCTCATCGGCCCGGAGGCGAAGATCCAGGCTGCCGCGGAGAAGGCCGGCGTCTCGCTCGATGGGATCGCGATCGAGCCCGCCCCACATAGCCATGCCGCTGCCGCGCGCGCTGTCGAGCTCGCCGTGGCGGGGCGGGTTGCGACCCTCGTGAAGGGCAGCCTGCACACGGATGAACTACTGGGCGCCGTCGTGGCCCCTGGCTCGGGCCTGAAGACGGAGCGTCGCATCAGCCATGTCTATGCGATGAGCCTGCCGGCCTATTCCAAGCCGCTGATCGTGACGGATGCGGCAGTCAATATCGTGCCGACGCTGATGCAGAAGCGCGATATCTGCCAGAACGCAATCGACATGCTGCATGTGCTCGGGCTGGAGCAGCCGTTGGTCGCAGTGCTTGCTGCGGTCGAGACCGTCAATGACAGGATGCCTTCGACGCTCGATGCCGCCGCGCTTACCGTGATGGCGGCGCGGGGCCAGATCACCGGGGCGAAGGTCGACGGTCCGCTCGCCTTCGACAACGCGATCAGCCCGGAAGCAGCACGGACTAAGGGCATCGTCTCTCCGGTCGCCGGACAGGCCGACATCCTGCTCGTGCCCGATCTGGAGGCCGGCAACATGCTCGCCAAGCAGTTGATCTACTTTGCCAATGCTGATGCTGCCGGGCTCGTGCTCGGCGCGCGCGTGCCGATCATCCTGACGAGCCGGGCCGACTCCCTGAAGACGCGCATCGCCTCGGCCGCGCTGGCGAAACTTGTCGCCGCCCATAGCCGGCCCCTGACGGTGCCGGCATGAGCGAGCGGCTTCTCGTCACCTTCAATGCCGGCTCCTCGACGGTGAAGATCGGTCTGTTCGCGTTGACGGAGGCCGGGCCGAAGCGGGTGGGCAAGGGCGTGATCGACTTCCGCGAGCCGCCCTTGCGCTTCCGGCTGACCGAGGGGCCCGACACCTTCGATATCGCTCTTGAAGCGAAGCCCGGCGACGCGCTCGACATCGTGCTCGGCGAGGCCTTCCGGCGACTCTCCTGGCATTTCGACCTCGGCAGCGTCGTTGCGATGGGCCACCGCATCGTCCATGGCGGCGACAGCTTTGGCGGCCCCGTCCGCGTCGACGATGCCGCGCTGGAGGCCCTCGAGGCGCTGGTGCCTCTAGCGCCACTCCATCAGCCGCAAGGGCTCGGGCTGATCCGAGCGATCCGCCGTCTGCGCCCGGAGCTGCCGCAGACGGCGTCCTTCGATACGGCGTTCCACCGGACCCATGCCGATATCGTGCGCCGCTTCGCCATCCCTCGAGCGATGCACGACCAGGGCATAAGGCGCTACGGCTTCCACGGCTTGTCCTATCGCTTCATCGCCGGCGAGCTGGCGCGCCGCGAGCCTGCGCTCGCAAAAGGCCGCGTCGTGGTGGCACATCTCGGCAGTGGCGCCAGCCTCTGCGGACTGGAAGGTGGCGTCAGCCGAGATACCTCGATGGGCTTCTCGGCGCTCGATGGCATCCCGATGGCGACGCGCTGCGGGGCGCTCGACCCCGGCGTCCTGCTGCACCTGCTCGCGGAGGGCTATGATGCCGGCCGGTTGGAGGATCTGCTCTACCGGCGTAGCGGCCTGCTCGGCGTTTCCGGCATCAGCGCCGACAGCCGCGAGCTAATCGACAGCGACAAGCCCGAGGCACGCGAGGCGCTCGATCTCTTCTGCTTCCGCATTGCGGGAGAGGTCAGCCGGCTCGCGGCGACGCTGGGGGGGCTCGATGCCATCGTCTTCACGGCCGGCATCGGCGAGCACCAGCCGCCGATCCGAAGAGCTGTGGTGGAACGACTGAAATGGCTCGGCCTCGAACTCGACGAGGCCGCCAATGCCGCCAGCGCGCCGCTGATCAGCCGGGCTGGTGCCCGTGTTGCGGCTTTCGTGATCCCTACCGACGAGGAAGCGGTCATCGCCGAAGATGCACTTGCCGTGGTTCAAACTGGCGGACGAGCCGCCTGAATTGAGCGGTGAATATCCGCTCGGTCTGGCTTCGGGGCATACATTCGGATCGGCCTTGGATAGCCCAGTTTCGCGCAGATCGATGATCCCGGAACTTCCGCTCCTTCGCCTTCTGTATCCTTTCGCAGCTGCGTTGGCCGGAGTATCAACCTGTCGCTGCCCGATATGGCGTGGACCCTTGTCGTCGCAGCTTGCTGATATGCGCGTACGGAAGTGCTATCGATCATCTCGATGCTGCCCTCGCGCGCGGTGCCGGCGCTCGGGGCCATAGCGCTCCGGCAGGTCTTTCCACCCGGCAGGTCTTTCCACGGCGCACCGGAGCGCAAAACCCAGAGGATACCGTTCAGAATACGCCGATCATCTACGCGCGGCATTTCTCGATGCTTGTTCGGTCGAAGAGGATGGTGATCCGCCATCAACGTGACTCCGCCGAAGAATGACGGGGCGACAAACTACGTGCTCAACGTCAAGGACGTGCCGGTCAACGGCTTCTGGTCGATCAGCCTCTATAACGGCGAGGGCTATTACCAGAAGAACGACCTAAACGCCTATTCGCTCAACAACATTACGGCGGCGAAGGACCCGGACGGCTCGGTGACGGTCAGGTTCGGAGGCTGCGATGGGAAGGTGCCGAACTGTCTGCCAATCATGAAGGACTGGAACTACATGGTCCGGCTGTACCGCCCGAAGGCTGAGATCCTGAGCGGCCGGTGGAAGTTCCCCGACGCACGGCCGGCGAGCTGAGATCGCCATGGCGCCGCTCGATATCTTCGCCTGGATCGTCCTGGTCGTGCTGATCGTTAGCACGGTCATCGTCATCGCCTTCATGGGATCGCTGCCCGGCGTCATAGCCCGCAAGCGCAACCACCCATGGGCCGAGGCCGTCACAGTCGGCGGCTGGGTCACCCTGTTCCTCGGCTTCGTGCTCTGGCCCGTCGTCCTGATCTGGGCCTATGTCGACGTACCGACAAACCCGCGCCGGGTTCCCGCGCCATGATCGTCGTCCTCCTCAATGTCTACCTGGCGCTGCTCTTCGTGCTGGTGAAGACGAAAGTCGTGCCGTTCAACACCTTCTGGAAGGTGTCGCCGGTCATCGTCTTCCTGTTGCTGATGATCGGTCTCTTCATTCCGATGAACTGGGGCGCGCCGCAGGGCTCAGCGCTTGTGTTTCGCAACTCGGTCGCTATCGTTCCGGATGTCGCGGGAGAAGTCGTCGAGGTCGCGGCGAGGGCGAACGCTCCCCTCAAGGCCGGAGACGTGCTCTTCAAGATCGATCCAGTGCCTTTCCAGTCCCAGGTGGACACGATCGATGCGCAGCTGAAGCTGGCCGAGACACGGCTTGCGCAGATGTCGCAATTGCAGAACAGCGGCACGGGACGCGCCTTCGACGTCGAGGAGCGGCAGGCTACCGTCGACCAGCTCAAGGCGCAGCTGGAAGGAGCCAGGTGGAACCTGGAGAAGACGACGGTTCGCGCACCGGCAGACGGCTATGTGACCAATCTAGCTTTGAGGAAGGGCGCCCGGGTTGCGAACCTGCCACTCGCGCCAGCCATGGCCTTCATAGACACCTCGGAGACCATCGTCGGTGTCGAGATCAATCAAGTCGACGCCCGCTATATCGCTTCCGGTCAGCCGGTCGAGCTCACCTTCAAGTTCAGTCCGGGCACCATCTACACCGGCAAGGTCGAAAGCGTGTTCCAGGCGATCGCCAGCGGCCAGGTGCAGGCATCCGGCCTGGCGGTGACACCGAAGGCGATACAGGCGGCTCCATTCGCCGTGCGGGTCAAACTAGACGATGAGGTCTTCGCCCGGACCCTGCCCGCCGGCAGTGCCGGTGACGCCGCCATCTTCACGGACCGGGTCGCGGCCGCCCACGTGATCCGCAAAGTACTTCTGCGCCAGATCGCGATCACGAATTACGTCAACCCGTTCTAAGCCGTCTTGTACTGGATGCGCACGCGGCGGGTGTGACCGGCCTGGCCACTGCCCGAACGTCCGTTATCCGTTAGGCATCCGATGGCAGTCTTCGGGGGACAAAAGCTCGTTCTCCACTCGTTTCGGCTTCGTAACGTTTATGGGTTAACGACCTGGTTGAGTCGGTCAAGGTCGACGAGATTCCGCACCCTCCGAGCCGGACGCGGTAATGCCTCGCTTGCGCGCGGTCACGGCAACTGCGTCGCAGAGGTCTGCTTTCGGGCGGGGGCCGGAGTTCCGGGACTGGCGCGAGCTGTAAGTGCCGGCTCACCGGGCCATTTTGCTTGTTGTCGATGAGTGCCTTCGCCCTACGCCCATTGATATACGCAGAAGCGCGGAGGGGCGTGACAAACTTTCTGCATCTTGAGACGAATTCGGCCGCGTCGGCGTTTGATGTCCTCAGTCTTCAATCAATCGATTGATTGAAGCGAGTGTTGATGATATGCTTTGGCATGGCACGCATATCCATCCTCAAAGACGCCGAGGGCACGCGGCAGGCGCTGATCCGCGCCGGGCTCGACCTGTTCGGCCGCAATGGCTTCGATGCGACCTCGACGCGCGAGATCGCCCAGGCGGCGAAGGTCAACAGCGCCGGCATCGCCTATCACTTCGGCGGCAAGGATGGGCTGCGGCAAGCCTGTGCCGAGGCGATCATCGCCCGCATGCAGGCTGTGCTGGTCGGCGGGGCGCCTGCGGTCTCGATGGCACTCGAAGCTGCCGACCGGGAGGTCGCCACCGAGCAATTGCTCGCGCTGATCGACCGGGTCGTCGCCTTCCTGACGACGGTGCCGGAGAGCGAGGTCGTCGCCCGCTTCGTCGTGCGCGAGATGCTGACGCCGAGCCCGGCCTTCGAGGCGATCTATGGCGGGCTGTTCGAGCCGGTTCATCGCCGGGTCTGCCAGGTCTGGGCGGCGGCGACCGGCATGGCGCCTGAGGCCCCGGAGACCAAGCTCGCCGTCTTCGCCGCGATCGGCCAGGTCTTCTACTTCCGCATCGCGCGGCCGGCGGTCACGCGGCGCCTGGGCTGGGACGGGATCGGCCCGGACGAGGCGCGCGCCATCGGCGACACCGTCAGGCGCTCGGTCCGCGCCAGTATCCTCGCCTGCAGGGGAGAGGCGTCATGATCCTCGACTTCATCTGCTCTTTCGCCATCGCCGCCTCGCTCGGTGTCTGCGCGCCGGCCTCGACTCCCGTCGTCGGCTATGTCGAGGGCGAATATGTCCGGCTCGGGCCGATCGACACGGCGCGGATCGAGGCCGTCTCGGTCCGGCGCGGCGAACGGGTCACGCCCGGCGCGCTGCTTGCCGAGCTGCAGGCCGACGATGCCCGCAACGCCGTCGCCGAGAGCGAGGCGCGGCTGGTGCAGGCGCAGGCGCAGCTCGCCAACCTGCTCAGCGGCAAGCGGCCGGAGGAGATCGCGGTGATCGAGGCGACCGCCGTTTCGGCCAAGGCGCAGGAGCGCGAGGCCGAGCGGGCGCTGGAGCGGCGGCAGGACCTGTTCCGGCGGGGTGTCTCGACCCAGGCCGATCTCGACCAGGCCCAGACGGCGCGCGATGTCGCGGCGGCGAATGTGCGCCAGAGTGCCGCCAATCTCGCGGTCGCGCGGCTGGCGGCGCGCGAGGAAGAGATCAAGGCGGCGCGCAATCAGGTGGCGCAGGCGCAGGCGGCGCTCGACCAGGCCAAATGGCGGCTCGGCCAGCGCAAGCTGACGGCGCCGGCGGCCGGTATCGTCACCGACCTGATCCGCCATCCCGGCGAACTCGCCGGGCCCGCCGCGCCGGCGCTGACGATCCTTCCCGACGGTGCGGTCAAGCTGATGATCTATGTGCCGGAGGCGCTGCTCTTCGGCACGACCGTCGGCACCCAGCTCGACGTGCGCTGCTCAGGCTGCCCGGATGGGATGACGGCGACCGTTTCCTATGTTTCGCAGGAGCCGGAATTCACCCCGCCGGTGATCTATTCGGCGCAGACCCGCCAGAAGCTGGTCTATCTCGTCGAGGCACGGCCTGAAGGTGGGCCGGCTACGCGGCTCCAGCCCGGCCAGATCGTCGACGTCGTGTTGCGGGGCCGCAAGTGAATGAGCGCAACGTCATCGACGTGCGTGGCCTGACCAAGCGCTTCGGCAAGCGCACGGTGGTCGACAATGTCGATCTTGCGGTTCGGGAGGGCGAGATCGTCGGCTTCCTCGGGCCGAACGGCTCCGGCAAGACCACGACGATCCGGCTGATCTGCGGCCTGCTCACGCCCGATGCCGGGGAGGGCACGGTGCTGGGCCTCGATGTCCGCACGCAGAGTGCCGAGATCAAGCTCCAGGTCGGCTACATGACGCAGAAGTTCTCCTTCTACGAGGACTTGACGATCGAGGAGAACCTGACCTTCGTCGCCCGGCTCTATGCGCTGAAGCCGGTCGAGGATGCGGTCGCCCGGACGCTCGACAATCTCGGCTTGACCTCGCGCAAGGACCAGCTCGCCGGCACGCTTTCGGGCGGCTGGAAGCAGCGCCTCGCGCTCGCCGCCTGCATCATGCACCAGCCGAAATTGCTGCTGCTCGACGAGCCGACCGCCGGCGTCGATCCAAAAGCGCGGCGCGAGTTCTGGGACGAGATCCATAGGCTCGCCGGCGACGGGCTGACCGTGCTGGTCTCGACCCACTACATGGACGAGGCCGAGCGCTGCCACCGCATCGGCTACATCGCCTATGGCCGCATGCTGGCGACCGGCACTGTCGACGAGGTGGTGAAGGGCTCGGGCCTCTCGACCTATGTCGTCCATGGCGCGCTGAAGCCGGCCGAGATCGCCGCGCTGGCGAAGACAGACGGCGTCGAGCAGGTCGCGCCCTTCGGGACGACGTTGCACGTGGTCGGTACCGACAAGGCCAAGCTCGAACGGGCGCTGGCGCCTCTGAAGCAGCGCCCGGGCATCAGCGTCGAGCCGGATGCGACCAGCCTGGAAGACGTCTTCATCCAGTTCATGGCGAAGGCGCAGGCGGAAGGCAGAGCAGCATGAGTGTCGGCATGAGCGCGCTCGCCTTGTTCTCCCCTGGCCGGCTCGGCGCGGTGCTCGCCAAGGAGTTCGTGCAGATGCGGCGCGACCGCATCACCTTCGCGATGATGCTGGTGGTGCCGATCGTCCAGCTCTTGCTGTTCGGCTATGCGATCAACAACGATCCCAAGGGCTTGCCGGCGGCGGTTCTGGCACTGGGGCAGGACCGCTATACCCGTTCCGTCGTCGCGGCGCTCGAGGTCTCCGGCTATTACCGCTTCGGCAAGCGGCCTGAGAGCGCGGCCGAGGCCGAAAGCCTGATGGCGCGCGGGGCGATCTCCTTCCTCGTCACCATTCCCAGCGATTTCGGCATGCGCGTCGAACGCGGCGACGAGCCGCGCATCCTGGTCGAGGCCGATGCGACCGACCCGGCCGCCTCCAGCAACGCGGTCGGCGCGCTGCAGACCATCGCCAGCCGGGCGCTGACGCGGGCGCTCGGCACCGAGGAAGTGAAGCGCGAGCAGAGCGACAGCGCGCTCTCCTTCGTGGTGCACCGGCGCTACAATCCCGAGGGCATCACCCAGTACAACATCGTGCCCGGCCTGCTCGGCGTCATCCTGCAGATGACCATGGTGATGATGACGGCGATGGCGCTGACCCGCGAGATCGAGCGCGGCACCATGGAGAACCTGCTCGCCATGCCGGCGACGCCGGGGGAGATCATGCTCGGCAAGGTGCTGCCCTATCTTGCTGTCGGCAGCGTCCAGGTCGCTGTGGTGCTCTCTGCGGCGAAGCTGCTCTTCGGTGTGCCCTTCCTCGGCAGCCTCGGCCTGCTGCTGACCTGCGTCACCATCTTCGTGCTGGCGCTGGTACTGCTCGGCTACACGATCTCGACCATGGCGCGCACGCAGCTGCAGGCAATGCAACTGACCTTCTTCTTCTTCCTGCCCTCGCTGCTGCTGTCGGGCTTCATGTTCCCCTATGCCGGCATGCCGCTCTGGGCGCAGTGGCTCGGCGAGATCTTCCCGCTGACGCATTTCCTGCGGGTCGTACGCGCGATCATGCTGAAGGGAGCGGACCTCGGCGATATCAGGCTCGAAGTATTTTATCTCTCCGTCTTCGTGCCGCTCTATGCCGGCATCGCGCTGCTGCGGTTCAGGAACACGCTGGACTGACGGAGCACGGCGCGCTCCGTCCGGCAGTTTCGCTTGCAAAATGATAGTAACTGCGTTAGCGAGCCGGTCATGCAGCCCAAGCTCGCTCCCCTCACCGAATGCCCGTGCGCTCTTGCCGTCGAGACCGTCGGCGAGTGGTGGAGCATCCTGATCCTGCGCGATGCGCTGCAGGGGCTGACCCGTTTCGACGAGTTCGAGCGCAGCCTCGGCATCGCGCCGAATATGCTGACGCGCCGGCTGAAGCATCTCACCGAGAGCGGGCTGTTCGAGCGGCGGCTCTATAGCGAGCGGCCGAAGCGCTACGAATACGTGCTGACAGAGAAGGGCAGGGACGTCTTCCCGGTCGTCGTGGCGCTGATCGGCTTCGCCAATCGGCATCTTGCCCCCGAAGGCGCCTCGCTGCTGCTGGCCGAGCGCGGGACCGGCCGGCCGATCACCCCGATCGTCGTCGATGCCTCGACCCTGCAACCGGTCACCGCGGAAAGCGCCACCGTCATCGCCGGGCCGCGCGCCAGCAACGACCTGCGCGAGCGCCTCGCGGCGCGCCAGGCCGCTACCCGAGCCAGATCGTAATAGGAGCCGCCATGCGCCGCATCGTCGTCACCGGACTGGGCGTCGTCTCGACTCTGGGCTGCGGCACCGAGCTCGCCTGGCAGCGCCTGCTCGCCGGCCGCTCGGGCCTGCGCCGCCTGCCCGATGCGGTCGCCGAGACCCTGCCGGCCAAGATCGCTGGCATCGTGCCGGGCAAGCCCGAGGACAATGAGGGTGGCTTCGATCCGGACGTGGCGATCGCGCCGAAGGACCAGCGCAAGATGGACCGCTTCATCCAGTTCGCGCTGGTCGCGGCCAAGGAGGCGCTGGCGCAGGCCGGTTGGCAGCCGCAGAACGAAGCCGAGCGCGAACGCACCGCGACCGTGATCGCCTCCGGCATCGGCGGCTTTCCGGCGATCGCTGAGGCGGTCCGCACGACCGACCAGCGCGGTGTGCGCCGGCTCTCGCCCTTCACCGTGCCGTCCTTCCTGGTCAATCTCGCAGCCGGCCATGTCTCGATCGATCATGGCTTCAAGGGGCCGATCGGTGCGCCGGTCACTGCCTGCGCCGCCGGCGTCCAGGCGATCGGCGATGCCGCGCGGATGATCCGGGCCGGCGAGGTCGACATCGCACTCTGCGGCGGCAGCGAGGCCTGCGTCGATCTCGTCTCGCTGGGTGGCTTCGCCGCGGCGCGGGCGCTTTCGACCGGGTTCAACGACGAGCCGGAGAAGGCCTCGCGCCCCTTCGACCGTGACCGCGACGGCTTCGTCATGGGCGAGGGCGCCGGGATCCTGGTGATCGAGGCGCTGGAGCATGCGCAGGCGCGTGGCGCGACGATCATCGCGGAACTCACCGGCTACGGCACCAGCGCAGACGCCTATCACATCACCTCCGGCCCCGAGGACGGCTCGGGCGCACGCCGGGCGATGGAGACGGCGCTGAAGCAGGCGGGTCTCAAGCCCGGCGATGTCGCCCATCTCAACGCGCATTCGACCTCGACGCCGGTCGGCGATCGCGGCGAGCTCGCAGCGATCAAGGCCGTGTTCGGCGAGGAAGGTGGCATCGCGATCAGCGCGACGAAGTCCGCCACCGGTCATCTGCTTGGCGCCGCCGGCGGGCTGGAGGCGGTCTTCACGATCCTTGCCCTGCGCGACCAGGTCGCGCCGCCGACGCTCAATCTCGAGAACCCGGACGAGGATGCGACCGGGCTCGACCTGGTGGCGAAGACGGCGCGGCCGCTTGCGATGGAGCACGCCATCTCGAACGGCTTCGGCTTCGGCGGGGTCAATGCCAGCGTGCTGTTCAGGCGCTGGGGCTGAAAGAGGTTTCCAGCGTCTGCCAACAAAGCGCGAGTCGTCCCGGGCGACCGAAGGAAGACCCGGGACCCATTCCGGAACCTTGGTCGGAGAGGTTCCGGCATGGGTCCCGGATCGGCGCCGCTACGCGGCTTGTCCGGGACGACACCGTGGTTGCTGTCGAAGCCTAGTCCATTGAAGACAGGGGCCTTTAAAGCGTCACCACGACCTTGCCGAACTGTTCGTTCGCTTCGAGATAGCGATGCGCCTCGCCGACCTCTTCGAACGGGAAGGTCCGGGCGATGATCGGCTTCAGCGAGCCGTCGTTCAGTCCATCGAGGATGAAGGCCTTGGCGGCAGCGAGACGTGCGGGATTGCCGGTGATCTCGTGGACGAGGTAACCGCGCAGCGTCAGGCCTTTGCTCAGCACGTTGAAGAGCGGGAAGGGCGTCGCCTCCGGGCTGAGGCCGCCATACTCGATCAGGATGCCGCCGCGTGCCATCGCAGCGGTCAGCGGCAGGAAGGCGGGCCCGCCGACGGCGTCGAACACCACCCTGACGCCGCCCTCGCCGGCGATCTCCTTCAGCCGGGCTTCGATATCCTCCTCCGCTGAGGCGATGACATGGGCCGCGCCGGCGTCGCGCAGCGCCTCTGCCTTCCGCGAGGTCCGCGTCACCGCGATCGGAATCGCGCCGACCCGGTTGGCGATCTGGATCGCGGCGAGGCCGACGCTGCTCGACGCGGCGGTGATGACCACATGTTCACCGCGGCCGAGCCGGGCGATGTCGATCAGCGCGCCATAGGCCGTGAGATATTGCATCCAGCTGGCCGCGGCCGCTTCCCAACTCAGCGTCGGCGGGTGCTTGATCGCCAGCTCGGCCGGGACGGTGACGAACTCGCCATGCACCGGCCAGCTCACCATCGAACGCGGCGGCACAAGGCTGACGGCATCGCTGGGCGAGAGGCCCTCGACGCCGGCGCCGATGCTCTCGATCAGGCCGGCGGCTTCGAGGCCGATACCCGAGGGAAACTGCGCCTGCTCGATATAGCTACCAGAGCGAAACAGCGCCTCGGCGCGGTTGAGGCCGAGTGCCCTGGTCCGGATCCGGATCTCGCCGGGGCCGGGCGGTGCGATATCGACGTCCTCGATGGTGAGGACCTCGGGGCCGCCATGGCGGTGAAAGCGGATCGTGCGGGCCATGCTCATGACTCCAAAACAGAGCGAATGAATGAGCTATGGCAGAGCGTCATCCTGCGATAAATTTCGCTCCGTGATCGATAATCAGAACTGGTGATTTCGGATGATGGATCGCCTCACCAGCATGAGCGTCTTCATCAGGGCGGTCGACCTCGGCTCCTTCGCCGCGGCTGCATCAGAGCTGGGCCTGTCGGCGCCGATGGTCGGCAAGCATGTCCGCTTCCTGGAGGAACGGCTTGGCGTGCGCCTGCTCAACCGCACGACGCGGCGGCAGAGCCTGACCGAGTTCGGCCGTGCCTATTACGAACGCTGCAAGACCGTCCTCGCAGAGGCCGAGGCGGCCGATGCGCTCGCTGCCGACCAATTCGGCGAGCCGCGTGGCAGGCTTCGCGTGGCGCTGCCGGTGCTGTTCGGCCGCTGCTGCGTCATGCCGATCCTGCTCGATCTCGCGCGCCGACACCCGCAGCTTGAGCTCGACCTCGCCTTCGGTGACAGCTTCGTCGATCTGGCCGAGGGCGGACATGACCTCGCCATCCGGACCGGCGAGTTGCACGATGCGGCCAATCTCGTGACGCGCCGTGTCGCCCGCCAGCGCATGATCGTCTGCGCCGCGCCGTCCTATCTCGACGCTCGCGGAACGCCGACACAGCTCGCCGATCTCGCCGATCATGACGCGCTGATCTACCGCCGCTCCGGCCGCGTGCGTCCCTGGCTGTTCCCCCGCCAGGATGGGCCGCCGGCGGAGGTCCTGCCGCGCCACCGTTTACGGCTCGACGATCTCGAGTCGATCGCCGATGCGGCCGGGCTCGGCATGGGTCTCGCCTGGCTGCCGTCCTGGCTGGTGCGCGAGCGCCTCAAGGCGGGGGAACTGGTCGAGCTGCTGCCGGACGAGGGGCGGCAGCCCTATGACGTGCATGCGCTCTGGTTGCAGACGCCGCATCTGCCGCCGAAGGTGCGCGTCGCGATCGACACGCTGGCGGCGGAGCTGCCGCGGCTGATGTGAGGTGGCCCCGGCGCAGGTCTCATCTCACAGGGGAATATTGTCGTGCTTTCGCCAGGGGCGCTCGACGCTCTTGGTGCGGAGCATGGCGAGGGCGCGGGCGATGCGGCGGCGGGTCGAGTGCGGCATGATGACTTCGTCGACATAGCCGCGCTCGGCCGCGACGAAGGGGGACATGAAGCGGTCCTCGTATTCCTTTGTCTGGCGCGCGATCGTCTCGGCGTCGCCGCCGCGGAAGATGATCTCGACCGCGCCCTTGGCGCCCATCACC
>Ga0209127_100083_pt1 | contig 59652 bp, 58 predicted proteins | sample LakSupMetagenome_FD_187469 | JGI IMG/M metagenome (GOLD analysis project Ga0209127, IMG submission 187469) | Freshwater microbial communities from Lake Superior, Canada - Sta WM archaea (SPAdes) (version 2) | ecosystem: Environmental > Aquatic > Freshwater > Lake | place: Lake Superior, Canada... | reverse complement strand
CCTGAAAGACGCTCTTCGCCAAGTCCAGACCAATCGTCGTGATCACCATGGGGCGCTCCTCCCGATCCGAATCGCCGGGTCAGCACCATTGCTGCCGGCGCTGGGCGGGGGCGTCCACATCATCAAGCTCTGGATGTGGACGCCAGAGAAGCGGAGCCGGATGGCCGAGATCGCGCGGAAGACGAAGCGCTATCCGTCGGATCTGACGGATGCGGATTCCGATTCATTCCGGCCGGGTATTCCGATTTGAAGCCGGCCACCGTTCCGATCTGATGTCGGCAACCATTCCGATTTGAAGCCGGCCGGGGTTCCGATCAATCCCCGGCCGGTTTTCGGTGAGTTTGGCGTTTTCGTTTGGGTCAGCCCCTCGGGCATCAGGCCCCTCGCAAGCGAGGGGATCCGGATGCCGGCCAAGAGAGAACTGACCATGCGACAGATACGACAGATGCTGCGGCTTGCCCGAGACGGGGTCAGTGCGTGGGAGATTGGACGCACGCTCGGCGTGGCGCGCAGCACGATCCAGGACAACCTCAAGCGCGCCACGACCGCCGGGCTTGCCTGGCCATTGGCCGGCGATCTGACGGACGCCGTTCTCGAACAGCGCCTGTTCGCCCATGCTGGCGTGAAGAGCGGGTTCCGCCGCCGCGCCGAGCCGGACTGGGCCTGCCTCGCCTGCGAGTTGAAGCGGCCCGGCGTCAACCTGATGGTGCTCTGGGAGGAGTATCGCGACGCTCATCCCGACGGCTATGGCTACAGCCGCTTCTGTGATCTGTTCCGGGAGTTCGAACGCCGCCTGTCGCCGACCATGCGCCAGGATCATCCCGCCGGCGACAAGGTCTTCGTCGACTACTCCGGCAAGAAGCTCTCGATCGTCGATCGGACCACCGGCGTCGTGCGCGAGGCCGAGATCTTCGTCGCCGTGCTGGGGGCCTCGAACTACACCTATGCCGAGGCGACCTGGACGCAGACGCTGCCCGACTGGATCGAGGCCCATGTCCGGATGTTCCGCTTCCTCGGCGGCGTGCCGCGCCTCGTCGTGCCCGACAATCTGAAGTCCGGCGTCCAGAGGGCCTCATTCTACGATCCCGAGATCAATCGCAGCTATGGGATGATGGCCGCCCATTACGGCGTCGGCATTCTTCCGGCCCGTCCGCGCAAGCCCCGCGACAAGGCGAAGGTCGAGGCTGGCGTGCGCTTCGCCCAGAGCTATATCCTCGGACGGCTTCGGCGGCAGACCTTCTTCTCGTTGGCCGAGGCGAACGCCGCGATCGCCGCCATGGTGGAGCGCATCAACGCCCACGTCATGCGCAGGCTCGGCGTCAGCCGCCGGCATCTGTTCGAGACCGTCGAGCGGCCCGTGCTGGCGCTGCTGCCGGACGCCGACTACCAGTTCGCGGAATGGCGCCTGGCGCGGGTCTCCCTCGATTATCATGTCGAGTTTGACGGCTTCTTCTACTCGGTACCCCATGGCCTGATCCGCGAGCAGGTCGATATTCGCGCCACGACCCGGACGATCGAGCTGTTCCACCGGGGCCAGCGCATTGCCGCTCACCAGCGTCGCCATGGCGGGCGTCGGCATGGCACCGATCCCGATCACATGCCCAGCGCGCATCGGCGCTACGCCGAGTGGACGCCCGACCGCTTTCGGCGCTGGGGCGCCTCGATCGGCCCCAACACCGAGGGGCTCGTCATCGCCATCCTGGCCAATCGGCCCCATCCCGAACAGGGCTTCCGCACCTGCCTGGGCATCCTGCGCCTGTTCAAGGACATCGCGCCTGAACGCGCCGAGATCGTCACCGTTCGCGCCGTCGCCATCGGCGCGCTCACCTACAAGAGCATCAGCGCCATCATCGCCAACAAAACCGACCGCAAAACGTCGACGGACGACGTGGCCATCGACCATCCCAATCTCCGCGGCCCCGGCTACTTCCATTGAAGGAACGACCACCATGCTGATCCATCCCACCCTCGATCTGCTCGGCAGCCTCGGCCTCCACGGCATGGCCAAGGGCTTCCGCGATCTCGAGGCCCAGCCCGAGGCCAACCGTCTCGAACATGCCGAATGGCTCGCGCTGCTGCTCGAACAGGAGAAGACGCTGCGCCAGCAGAAGCGCTTCGAGAGCCGGGCCCGCGCCGCCAGATTACGCCATGACGCCAGTGTCGAGGACGTCGATTATCGCGCCGTTCGCGGCCTCGATCGCACTCTCTTCCTCAAGCTCGCCGCCGGCGACTGGATCCGCTCCCGGCACAATCTCCTGATCACCGGCCCCTGCGGCATCGGCAAAAGTTGGCTCTCCTGCGCGCTTGGCCACAAGGCTTGCCGGGAAGACTTCTCCGTCGCCTATCACCGCGTGCCGCGCCTCTTTGCAGCCCTGGCGCTGGCGCGCGGCGACGGGCGTTACACACGAATGTTGCGGGCGATCGCCCGCCTCGATTTGCTCATCCTCGACGATTGGGGCCCCGAGCCCCTCGATGCCGAGCAGCGTCGCGATCTCCTCGAAATCGTCGAGGATCGATACGAGGCGCGGTCGATCATCGTGACCAGCCAGTTGCCCGTCGATCGCTGGTACGAGCTCATCGGCAATCCCACCATCGCCGACGCCATCCTCGACCGTCTCGTTCACAATGCTTACCGCATCGACCTCAAGGGCGAGAGCCTGCGAAAGACCAAGCAGAGCACGATCGCTCAGCCGGCCGCTTGACCTTCGTCGAACCGCAAAACATCATCCCGTAGACCCATGCGAATGAGCCAAGGGTGGCCGGCTTCAAATCGGAATACCCGGCCGGCTTAAGATTGGAATGCATGGCCGGCTTCGTCGGTATCCGCAGTTCATGGGGTTTTGCAATGTCTTGCGATACGTCGTGTGAGCATGCGGATGCTGGCGATGTGAGCGAAGGCGGTCGCGCTTTCGATGGATTTCTCCCAGTCCTTTGCGAGGCGTCGGCAGCGTCCGAGCCATGCGAATGTCCGCTCGACATGCGCTGATCGCGACCCGACCGGTGGTGAGTATCATCCGAGCTACTGGGGCGGTGCGCGATGCGGTCAGATAGCCGCGTCCTCACCCGCGATGGAGAACTTCCATGCCTCATTACGCAGCCCTCGACGTTTCGAACGAAGAGACGGCCATCCATGTCGTCGATGAGACGGGTGCCACGGTCTGGCGCGGCAAGCGCGCCAGCGATCCCGAGGTTCTCGCCACAGCGCTGCGGCGCCACGCACCTGAGTTGGTGCGGGTGGGCTTGGAGACCGGTCCGCTGACGCCGTGGCTGTATCATAGCTGCAAAGCACTCGGCCTCCGATCCTCTGCCTGGACGCGCGTCATGCCCGAGCCGCGACAGCTCTGCAACGCAACAAGACCCGACGCGAGAGATGCCGAGACCCTTGCCCAGCTCGTGCGCACGGGCTGGTATCGGGAGGCTCGCGTCAAAAGCTGTGCTGCCCATGCCGTGCGCCACCTCGTCGGCGCTCGCGCGCAGCTGATGGGCGTGTCGATCGATCTCTCCAATCAGATCCGCAGCACGCTCCAGACCTTCGGTCTGATGGCCGGAAAGGGCATGGGGCGCACCTTCGAGGCCCGCGTGCACGACCTCATTGAGGCGCGTCCGGCGGTTGCGGCCATCGTCGAACCGCTCCTGGCCGCCTGGCGCGCGGTGCGGACGCAGATCGGCATCCTTGATCGCCGCCTCATCACCCTGGCCAAGAGCGATGCAACATGTCGCCTGCTGATGACCTGCCCCGGCGTCGGCGTCATCGTCGCAACCAGCTATGCGGCCGCGATCGAGGCTCCGGAACACTTCCGGCACTCGCGATCAGTCGGGGCCTACCTTGGGCTGACACCTGTCCGGCACCAGTCGGGCCAGGCTGATCACTCGGGCGGCATCTCCCGGCGCGGCTACCGGCTGATGCGAACCTATCTGTTCGAAGCGGCCGCCAGCCTGCTGGTGCGCGTGCGCCAGGACTCGGCACTGAAGGCGTGGGGCCGCGATCTTGCACAGAGGATGGGCTTCATGTTGATTTCCGCCGAGAAGTGCCCCTGGGTTTCCACTGAGAAGTGACCCGCCCAGATGGTGTTGTTTGTTCAGGATGCGGTCAAGTTTTTGGCTTTCTCCCTGGCTGGCTTGTCGAGCTTTGCCGAGCTGTTCCTGAAGCGGAAGTTGTCGTTTCCCGTCTCGATGATGTGGCAGTGATGCGTGAGGCGATCGAGCAGGGCGGTGGTCATCTTGGCATCGCCGAAGACGGTGGCCCATTCCGAGAAGCTGAGATTGGTGGTGATGACGACGCTGGTGCGCTCGTAGAGCTTGCTCAGCAAGTGGAAGAGCAAGGCGCCGCCTGATGCACTGAAGGGCAGGTAGCCGAGCTCATCGAGGATGACGAGATCGGCGTAAGCGAGCCGGCCGGCGATCTGTCCTGCCTTGCCCTGAGCCTGTTCGAGAGCGTTGACGAGCTCGACGGTGGAGAAGAAGCGGACCCGCTTGTGATGGTGCTCGATGGCCTGGACTCCGAGAGCCGTAGCGACATGGGTCTTGCCGGTGCCGGGCCCTCCCACCAGGACAACGTTGTGAGCGTCCTGGAGGAACTCGCAACGATGCAGTTGGCGGACGAGCGCCTCGTTGATTTCGCTGCTGGTGAAGTCGAAGCCATTGAGGTCGCGATAGGCCGGGAAGCGCGCGGCCTTGAGTTGATAGGCCGTTGATCGGACCTCTCTCTCGGCCATCTCCGCCTTCAGGAGCTGCGACAGGATCGGCACAGCGGTCTCGAAGGCCGGCGCCCCCTGTTCAGTCAGTTCGCTGATGGCCTGGGCCATGCCGTGCATCTTGAGGCTGCGCAGCATGATGACGACGGCCCCGCTCGCAGGATTATGACGCATGGCGCACCTCATCGGCCCGGCGCAGGGCGTCATAGCTGTCAAATCGCATTGAAGCGCAGCCTACCGCCATGTCGCGCCCACGGGGGAACTCAGACCAGACGGTGCAAAGCTGCTCGACCGCAAGTCCAAAGTGCTGCGTTCTCGACCCGTCCACCTAAACGCGGTTTAGCGAACAAACCTTACATGATGAGTTTGGAGTCAATGTCCCCTATTGCGTTTGTTCTCAGCCCTTTGAACTGGGCGGCATCCAGGTGAGCCCGATCACGAATACCAGCGAGCGGAGCCTCGCCTGTACCACCTTACATCCGGTCGGCGCTCGTGGCGGCCGTACCATAATCCCACATTCGGGGAGGGCTCAGGAGAACGGGACCCTTCTTGAGGCCGGCTGGCAAGCCATGGTTTGTACCGGTCCGTTCACCTGGATCCGCCAGGGTCGAGCAGGCCCTGGCGATTGGGTTGGTCGTAGGAAGTCAAGCTTTGGCCAGGATGGCCCCTTCGATCACGATGCCACTCGTTGCATATTTCCAGAGCGCGACGAGTAGCTTGCGCGCCAAGGCGACGATCGCGATCTTCTTGCCGCGCCCACCGTTGTGAGCGATCCGCTCATGGAACCAGCGAGCCAGGGCCGAGGCCGGCTGATAGCGCACCCAAAGCCACGCAACCTGGATCATCGTCGTGCGCAGCCGGGGGTTGCCCGCCTTCGAGACACCCTGCTCGCGATCGATCGAGCCGCTTCGCCATGGCGACGGCGCAAGGCCGGCATAGGCCGCGACCTGACGACGGTTGTCGAAGTGTCGGGATAGTCCCTCGCCGACCAGAATGTTCGCGAACTCCGGGCCGATGCCCTTGAGCGCGCTGAGCACCGTCAAGGGGGAGGTCTCATTTGCATCGGCGCATAGGTTATCGCGCTCGGCTTCAACGGCCTTGATCTGTTCGTTGAGCAGCTCGAGCCGGTCGAGTTCACGGCCGATCCGTGCCTTGAGATAGGCAGGCAGCGCTCGGCCATCACCCGTGTATAGCGCCTCCAGACGCGCACGCCGGTCTCGGCGGATTGGCTTGTAATCCCGCACACCGACGCTGAACAGCAGACCCTTGATACGGTTGACGTGCATCGTGCGTTCCCGAACGAGAGTCTTGCGCTCCCGACCGAGCCGACGCCGATCCTCGTCCTCCACCGGCGGCACGCGCACCATCGAACAGACCCGTGGCTCCCCCCGGATCCACGCCATCAGCGTGCGGACCAGCGTCTCGCCGTCGATGCGGTCGGTCTTCGCCCGGCGATGCCTGCGCGACACCGCGATCGAGGCGGCGTCCACGACATGGCTCGTGATCCATGCCTCCGCTACCAGCGCACGGTGGATCCAGAAACCATCGAGCCCGGCCTCCTGGATGACAATCACCGGATAGAGCCGACCTTCCCGCGCCTGCACTTTCGTGCGGACTGCATTCAGCGAGTCGAGCAGCGCCGGCATATCACCGCCAGGCACGGAATAACGCGACATCTTCTCGCTGCCCGGCGACAGCAAGGTCACCAGCCATGTCGACTTCGACAGTTCCAGAGAAACGAAAATCGAGCCGAGGTCGGTGCGGATAGCGGCGGGTGTCGAGACAGGGGTAGCTGGCATCGCGTGGTCGTCCTTCAGAGTGGGCTCGGTAAACTGACTCTGCCCTCACGCAGTCCGCCGTCCACCACTCGTCATAGGATCTTGAGGTGCCCCCAGCATCGAGCGACGGGCAATTCTTCGCGGCTACCGAGCAAGGCGAGGCCATGAACCTGGTCAACGCGAAATACGGCAATACACCGGGTCTGAAGGCTTACAGCCATGTCTCCGACCAATATGCGCCGTTCGCAACCCTGGTGATCCCCGCGACGGCGAGCGAAGCTCCCTATATCCTCGACGGCCTGCTCATGAACGATGCCGGCCGCCATATCCGCGAGCAGTTCGCCGACACGGGCGGCTTCACCGATCACGTCTTCGCCGCTTGCGCAATTCTCGGCTACCGCTTCGCCCCGCGTATCCGCGACCTGCCGTCCAAGCGGCTATGCGTTCAGTCCATCAGCCGCGCCGGCGCACCTGCGGGCCTTGATCGGCGGAAAGATCAACCAGGCCATGATCGAGCGCAACTGGCCTGACATCCTGCGCATCGCCGCCACCATCGCGGCCGGGAGCGTCGCGCCCAGCCAGATTCTGCGCAAGCTCGCCTCCTATCCGCGGCAGAACGAACTCGCGACGGCTTTGCGGGAGGTCGGCCGCGTCGAGCGCACGTTGTTCATGATCGACTGGATTCTGGATGCCGATCTGCAACGCCGCGCCCAGATCGGCCTCAACAAGGGTGAAGCGCATCATGCGCTGAAACGCGCCATCAGCTTCCATCGCCGGGGCGAAATCCGCGACTGGTCCGCCGAAGGACAGCACTACCGGATCGCCGGCATGAACCTGCTCGCCGCGACAATCATCTTCTCGAACACCGTGAAGCTCGGTGAAGTCGTCACCAACCAAAAACGTGATGGAAAGTCCCTATCGCCCGATCTACTGGCCCATGTGTCACCCCTTGGCTGGGAGCACATCAATCTCACCGGTGAATATCGTTGGCCAAAGCCTTAGCGTAGGATTCCGCCCCCTCGCGCAAACGACCCCAAGGGCATGGCGAGCGCCGCGCCGACGCCGCGTGCCGGGCAGATCGCCCCGGATAGATAGTGATCGTCTCAAGAGACAACCGCATCGAGGTCGTCAAACACGGTTGTCCAAGTGTAGATACTCACGAGTTACGCGATGAGCGCGCGCGGCGCTGGGGTTGTCGCGACCGGAACGCCAACGAGGAAGAGATTGCATGAGCGATTTGCAGGCGACCGAACCGCCGTCGGGTACGGCGGCCGCCAAGCACAAGCGTCGTCTGGCCATGGCGCTCGCGCTGACGGCAAGCTTCATGGCGGCAGAGGTGATCGGCGGGCTCTGGACAGGGAGCCTCGCGCTCCTCGCCGACGCGGCGCATATGCTGACCGACGCAGGTGGTCTGGCGCTGGCATTGATCGCGATCCGCTTTGCGGAGAGGCCCGCGACGCCACAAGCGACCTATGGCTACGTCCGCTCGGAAGTGCTCTCGGCTTTGACCAACGCCGTAGTGCTGCTGCTTCTCACCGTCTATATCCTTTTCGAGGCCTATAAGCGCTTTCAAAATCCGCCCGAGATCATCGGCGGGCCGATGCTGGTCGTCGCCGTCATCGGCCTGATCGTGAACCTGATCAGCATGAAGCTGCTCTCGGGGGGCTCATCGGAAAGCATCAATGTCAAGGGCGCCTATTTCGAGGTGCTGAGCGACATGCTCGGCTCGCTTGGCGTCATCGTCGCGGCGGTGGTCGTGCTTCTGACAAGCTGGACGCTGGTCGATCCGATCATCGGCGCCGGCATCGGACTGTTCATCGTGCCGCGCACCTGGATCCTTCTCAAGCAGGCGGTGCATATCCTGATGGAGGGAACTCCACCGAAAGTCGACCTCAAACTGCTCGAGAAGCGGCTCGCCGCGATCCCGGGCGTGGATGCCGTACACGACCTTCATGTCTGGACCGTCACATCGGGCCTTGATGCGATGAGCTGCCATCTCGCGATCTTTGATATGAGCCTTTCCCGGACGGTCCTGGAACGCGCTCAGACGGCCATGCGCGTTGATTTCAAGCTCGACCACACCACGATCCAGATCGAGGATGCGGCCCTGCGGGCCGGCGAGACCCCTCTGCGCATTTGACGCGACCATCGCACGGTTAGAGTTGGGTCAGCGTCACCTTGCCCCCTCTCAGCTTCCTCATTCATCGCAAACAGCAGGCCATACCGACATGGACGCCGTGCTCTCCGCACTTGTCTCGTTTTTCCTGATCGCTCCATTGCAGGCGGGGCTCACCCGAACGCTCAAGGCCGCAGGTGTTCCCGAAGCCGTCGTCGCGCAGGTCAGCGCGTGCGCGACGGCGGCCGCCCCCGTCATTGTCAAGCGCGCCACGGGCGACCCGGCATGGCTTATCGGGAGCGTTTTCGGCGTCTGGACGGGCTCCGCCAGCCCCGACAAGATTCTGGTTGATAGCGCTCCCGGGTGCGCTGAACCGGTGGCGGCAGCAAGGGCCTACTTCGCCAAGACTGTTTAAGGTTGGCGCCGCCGTTGGACGCCACGTTAGCTTTGGGCGATCGCAACGCGGGTTGAATCGCCCCAGAATCGCGCATGGGGCCCTTGCAGGACCGGTCGCTCGATCGTGCCTTTGCAAAATAGCTGTGGCGTTTTGTCTCATCAATCCGCCTTGTAGCTAGAGTGGCTAGAGGAACTACGCTCCCAACCGTTGAGCATCGCACTCAAGCCCAACTCATCGGAGTCCGCCATGGCCGATATCGCGTCTTCCAAACATGAAGGCTTGCTTTGCCCCACCTGTCGTATCGATCTCGTGATGAGCGAACGTCAGGGCATCGAAATCGACTATTGCCCGAAATGCCGCGGCGTTTGGCTCGACCGAGGCGAACTCGACAAGATCATCGAGCGAAGCGTCAAGGAGCAGGATGCGCCCTTCGGCATGGACCGGGCCGCAAGCGGGCAAGCTGCCGACTCTGCTCAGCCGCCCGGCGCGACCGCTCCGTGGGGCAGGTCGCCGCCGCAGCCCTATCCGGCGGCCTATCCTACCCAGAACGTACCGCAGAGCTGGGACTCACGCGGTGGCCACGGAGATAACGGTCACGGCGGCGGTGGCCATGGCGGAGGCGGGCATGGTGGCCGGCGCGGATTTCTGGGGCGCATCTTCGATTGAACTTTATCCTCATGCTACCGTGGGCCAAAAAGCCTCAAACGAGCCAGCGAGCATGCGGTGTGGGAAAGCTGATGTCGCTACAAAGCCAGCCTTCGAAGGCTATGACGCACTCAGGTGCCTGTTTGAGCGGGCGCTGGGGAAAGCACGAGCTTCACGGGACGAGGACCGCCCCAAACCGAACCTGGCAACCGCTCATCCGGTCTTATCGGCGCGCGTCACTCTCTATCGGAAGGCGTGACCCGTGCGCCAGTATCGGGGAGCTCTTTCCTGAGTGGCGCCGAGTACCGCAAGGTCACATAGGTCACGGCAGTCAGGATCGCAGCAATATCATAGAGACCGTAGCCGACAGCTGCTCCCAAGGCTCCGGTCGCCCAGAGACTTGCAGCCGTCGCCGTACCCAACGCCTGGGTGCCGTGCTTCAAAATCGCACCGCCGCCGATGAAGCCGACCCCGGTCATCAGCCCCTCGAGAATGCGTCCCTGACCAGGAGAATTGGCCCCCAGCACTCCGATGGCGACGAGCACGAACCCACATGCCGCCATTGCGACAAGCGGGAACGTCCGGATGCCGGCACTGCGTTCCTCGCGTTCCCGATTCCAGCCGATGGGCAGCGCAAGCGCATATGCTACGGCAAGGCTCATGACATGGGAGAGCATTTCAGCGGTGGTCGCGGATCCAATCATGGTTGCCTTATAGGCCAGCAGCCTTTCGCCGGCACACGATTTCGCAGATTGCGACTCTTTAATCACCAAAACAAACCGAGTGGCTCATATTGGGCTGCGCCCGCACGGATCGACACGGCTCCTGCCGCACAACCAACACCTGGCGAGTGCTAGAAGCTCGTTATCGTCATCTAGGCGGGCGCATTCGCTGCCAGCTTGAATTGTCGTGCCGCGGCTTGGTCTACGCAGTGCTGACCGAGTGTCGCTTCGGCATGGGACAAGAATTCGGTAAGCGCGAGCTCGTTTGTGACTCTTGATGCCTTTCAATGCGAGCTGGCGTAGCCGGCGCGAAACGTGACGTTAGAGGATATGGAATGACCCTGCGGGCTTATCTTTTCGCGCTCGTTGCCGTAGCCGGCATCGTCGTTGGCGCTTTCGTGCCTTACCTGGGCCAGGCCATCCGCAGTGTCGTCGGCTTCAAGCCGTCGCCGGGTGTCGAACAAGCTCGGGCCCAGGATCGAACGAACGCTCGTCCCCAGGGCGGCGGCAAGACTTCAAAAGCCGGGAGCAGCGCGCCCGGGCAGCCTGAGAACGGCGACGACAAGGCATCGACGGAAGGCGTGATCACGCTGACGCAAGACCAGATCAGTGCGCAGGAGATCGAAATTGCCCCCGTCGCGGGAGGCGCTCTGTCCCGCCATATCATTGTGCCTGGCACGATCACGCCGGACCTCAACCGGATCGCTCGGGTGCCGGCACGCGTGGTCGGCACGGTCGCGGAAATGCGCAAGCAGCTCGGCGAGATGGTCGAGAAGGGGGAAGTGGTCGCGGTTCTGGACAGCCGCGAGGTTGCCGATGCCAAGAGCGAATACCTGACCGCGTCGGTGAATTTCGACCTGCAGAAAACGAATTTTGATCGTGCGCAGGGCCTGTGGGACAAGCGGATTTCGGCCGAGCAGCAATATCTGCAGGTCCGGGCAAGTTATTCCGAGGCGCAACTGCGCGTCGATCTGGCCCGTCAGAAACTGTCCGCTCTCGGCGTGGATGCGACAGAAGTTGCGAATGCGGCCAGGCAGGACACGGGGGGATCAGGTCAATCGAGCCTGCGCCAGTACGAACTTCGCTCTCCAATGCCGGGGCGGATCGTCGATCGCAAGGTGGATGTCGGTACAGCGGTCGGCAAGGAAGGCGATCCCGCCGATCTCTATACCGTGGCCGACCTCTCCATTGTCTGGATTGACCTCACAGTGACCCCAGGCGATCTCAGCAAAGTCCGCGAGGGCGCAAAAGTCTCGATCGCGACAAGCGGAGACGACGAAAGGCGCGCCGAAGCCAAGATCATGTTCGTAAGCCCGATCTTGAATCCGGAAACGCGTTCGGCGCGCGTTGTCGCCTCGCTCGCGAACAAAGATCTGTTTTGGCGCCCTGGCTCGTTCATCACGGCTGAGATCGAGATCGCCCGCGAGGCTGCGAAGGTCCTCGTGCCGCGTGCGGCATTGCAAACGATCGGCGGCGAACGTGTTGTATTCGTGCGCAAACCTGAGGGTTTCCAGCGCAGGGACGTGAAGGTGGGGCAAGCAGACGACGCGGTGGTGGAGATCCTTTCGGGACTGTCCTCTGCCGATGAGATTGCGGTCAAGAACACCTTTCTGCTGAAGGCCGAACTCGGCAAGACCGAAGCCAAGCACGACGACTGAAACGGAATCGAACCCTCATGATCGCCCGCATTCTCGCTTTCTCCGTGCATCAGCGCTGGCTCGTGCTCCTTCTGTCGCTCCTGGCGGCGGCTTTCGGCGGCTACTCCTTGACGAAGTTGCCCATCGATGCCGTTCCTGACATCACGAACAATCAGGTCCAGATCAACACGACCGCAGCGTCGCTCTCGCCGTTCGATATTGAAAAGCAGGTCACCTATCCGGTCGAAACCGCCCTGGCAGGCATCCCGAACCTCGAATACACTCGTTCGCTGTCGCGCAACGGCTTCTCGCAGGTCACGGCCGTCTTCAATGAAAAGACCGATCTCTACTTCGCCCGGCAGCAGGTCAACGAACGACTGGCCGAGGCCAAGGCAAGCCTTCCGCCTGGAGCCGAGCCGCGCATGGGCCCGATTTCGACGGGCCTAGGCGAAATCTATATGTGGGCGGTCCAGTACAAGAAGCCTTCGGACGGAGCCCCGGTCCACGATGGTCGCCCTGGCTGGCAAAAAGATGGAACCTTCCTGACCCCTGAGGGTCAAAGTCTCACCACAGAATTTGAACGTGCAGCCTATCTGCGCACGGTTCAGGATTGGATCATTCGTCCCCAGGTCAAGACTGTCCTGGGCGTCGCCGGCGTCGATGGCATCGGCGGCTACGAGAAACAATATCACGTCCAGCCCGACCCAGCGAAGCTGGTTGGTCTCAACCTGTCCTTCAGCGACATTGCTGCGGCGCTCGACACCAACAACGCCAACCGGGGTGCCGGCTACCTCGAGGACAATGGGGAAGGCTACGTCGTTCGTTCCGCGGGCCGCCTCGAAAGCATGGACGAGATCGGCAACGTCGTTGTAGCGACCCGCGGCGGGGTCCCTATCAGGGTCAAGGATATTGCTGAAGTGCGGATCGGGCGCGACTTGCGAACCGGGTCCGCATCCGAGAACGGCCAAGAGGTAGTGGTCGGCACCGCGCTGATGCTGATCGGCGGAAACAGCCGCACCGTTGCGGCGGCGGTCGATACCAAGATGAAGGAGATCGTTCGTTCGCTGCCTCCTGGCGTCGAAGCTAAGACGGTGCTCAATCGCACGTTGCTCGTCGATGCCACGGTCAAGACGGTCGCGAAGAATCTTGCCGAAGGGGCGGCGCTGGTCGTCGTCGTGCTGTTCTTGCTCCTCGGCAACATCCGGGCTGCCATCATCACCGCCATGGTGATCCCCATCGCCATGCTCATGACGATGACCGGCATGGTCCAAGGCCGCATCAGCGCCAACCTGATGAGCCTCGGCGCGCTCGATTTCGGGCTGATCGTCGATGGCGCCGTTATCATCGCCGAAAACAGCCTTCGACACCTTGCTGAACGTCAACATGAACTCGGACGCAAGCTCTCGAAAGGCGAGCGCCTCAGCACGGTCATCGAGTCGGCCGAGGAGATGATCAAACCGTCGCTTTTTGGGCAAGCCATCATCATTCTCGTCTACGTCCCGCTTCTTACCTTCACCGGCGTCGAGGGCAAGATGTTCGAACCGATGGCGCTGACCGTCATCATCGCACTCGTTTCAGCCTTCATCCTCTCACTGACTTTCGTTCCAGCCTGCATCGCAATCGCGATCACCGGCCGGGTGCAGGAGAAGGACAACATCTTCATTCGTGCCATGAAGACGGGGTACCGGCCGATGCTGGCAGGCGCGGTGCGGCGGCCGATGGCATTCATCCTCGGATCGGTTGGGCTATTTGTACTGTCAGGCATCGTGTTCACAGGGCTCGGCCAGGAATTCATTCCGACCCTGGACGAGAAAAACATCGCGATGAACGCATTGCGGATCCCGTCCACTTCGCTGTCTCAGTCGCAAGCGATGCAGATCAAGGTCGAAAGGGCCATCAGCCAATTTCCTCAGGTTGCCTATGTCTTTTCCAAAACGGGCACGGCGGAGGTGGCGGCCGACCCGATGCCACCGAATTCATCCGATACCTTCATCATCTTGAAGCCCCAGGCGGAATGGCCTGATCCCGCGCAGCCCAAAGCCGAACTGCAAGAGCAGATCGAAAAGGCGCTCTCGCAGCTTTCGGGAAACAACTACGAGTTCTCGCAGCCGATCCAGCTCCGCTTCAACGAACTCCTGGCGGGAACGCGTGGCGACCTCGCGGTGAAGGTGTTCGGCGAGGAATTTGGGCCGATGCTCCAAGCCGCAAACCAGATCGCGACGGTTCTGCGCGACACGCAAGGGGCTGAGGACGTCAAGGTCGAACAGACCACCGGCCTGCCATTCCTTGAAATCAAGGTCGACAAGACAGAGATCGCGCGTCTTGGCCTCAGCCTTTTCACCGTCCAGGAAGTCATCGGCGCCGCCATCGGCGGACGCGAGGCTGGCTATGTCTTCGAGGGAGATCGACGCTTTCCGATCGTGGTTCGTCTCAACGACAAGCGGCGTGAAAATCTGGAGGCGTTGCAGAATATACCGGTCCCGCTTCCGCCAACGGCGACCGGACGTGGGTCGTCGGTCCCACTGAAGCAGGTCGCGTCCTTTGCGGTGGCGGAAGGGCCCAATCAGATCTCTCGCGAGAACGGCAAGCGGCGCATCGTCGTGACCGCGAACGTGCGGGATCGGGACATCGGTTCGCTCGTCGCAGAAGTTCAAAGCAAGGTCGGTGAACAGGTCCAGCTGCCGGCAGGATATTACGTGAGCTGGGGCGGGCAATTTGAAAACCTCGCCTCCGCGCGCCAGCGCCTCATGATCGTCGTACCGGGCTGCTTTTTCTTGATCTTCCTGCTGCTTTACCAAGCGCTTGGATCGGCGCGAGACGCTATTCTGGTGTTCAGCGCCGTGCCCTTGGCGCTGACAGGTGGAATCGCGGCCCTGTGGCTGCGCGGCATGCCCTTTTCTGTTCCAGCAGCCGTCGGCTTCATCGCGCTGTCGGGCGTCGCGGTCTTGAACGGCCTGGTCATGCTGACGTTCATCAAGCAGCTCATGGACGAAGGTATGCCGAAGCGTGAGGCCATTCTGGAAGGGGCGATGGTGCGACTGCGCCCGGTTGCCATGACTGCGCTCGTTGCATCCTTGGGCTTCGTTCCGATGGCGCTCGCCACTGGAACGGGGGCCGAGGTCCAAAGGCCGCTCGCCACGGTGGTCATCGGCGGGCTTATCAGTGCGACCCTGCTGACGCTCGTCGTGCTTCCGGCACTCTATGCGCGTTTCTCAGGCCAGCCGCACCGGCGCAATGATGAGCATGAAGTCGCCGCGGATGCTCTTCCGCGGCCGATCGTTTTACATCCCGCAGGCGAATAATCGTGCGAGTTTTTGATGCGCAAGACATGGAATCGTGGGATCGCACACGAAGACGAGCCGGTGCGGCGCGCCTGGAAGGGTCTTATCACGCCAAAATTTTGCAAACGCCAGATGAGGCAATGATCAACCTAACCGCTGTGCCGGAAGAGCAGAGGCCTATGAGATGGTACTGAACTTGAAGCGTTATTCACGCCAGTTGAAGATGATCTTTGCTAGCCTTTTGATCGTGCTCAGCTGCATTATGATTTCCAAAGCTCAGGCTGCGGATGGTGGCATCAACAGCGCCTTGGCCGAGGCCGGCTGCGTGCAATTGAGTATCGAGAGATTGCCCCCGATCGGCAAAGCTCTGGTTTACGAGGCGACGTGTGCTGGTACCTCGCATACGATTGTCAGGGTTGTTTGCATGGCCGGAAAATGCGTGCCCGACCATCCTCACGGCAGGCGCGATGAGCCTGGCGAGCGAGATGAATAGCGATCGTTTAGAGCTCGCCGGCGATGCTTGGGAGCCGGCAACTCTTCGGAACCGTGCCTGTTATTGTCATAACATGCGCCGGATGGTGACACGATCTGAAAAGACGATACCTATGCGTCGTCTGAATTGAATCCTTCACGCAAACAAAATCCAGGCTCGATCGTCGCCTGAGGCAGAATATGCAACCCGGCACAAAGGCACACACTCGGCGGCGTTGGACGAGCGAGATTTAGCCGGCCGGCTCCGCGAGACGCCGTGCTCGATAATGAGCTGAAAAGAGATAGCTTTGGTGATGATGCCATGAAGTCGAATGCCGCCACTAAGCCGGATGCTCACGCCGGTCATGACCATTCGCCCGGTCAGCACAGCCATGGTAAAAAGGAGGGCGGCCACGACCATGAGGCCGGCATCTTTGGGGCGAACACCGAACTGATTTTTTCGCTGCTCTGTGGGGCTTTGCTAATCGCCGGTTATGTCATCGAGAAAACTCTCGGTGTTCCGGCCTGGTTGCCTCTGGCCTTTTATATGGGAGCCTATTTTTTCGGCGGCTTCTTCACGGTTCGCGAGGCGATTGAGAACCTTCGACTGAAGAAATTCGAGATCGATACCCTGATGCTGGTGGCAGCAGCCGGGGCTGCCGCGCTTGGTGCATGGGCGGAAGGGGCGCTGCTGCTCTTTCTGTTCAGCCTCGGCCATTCTCTCGAACATTATGCCATGGGACGCGCCAAGCGCGCAATCGAGGCTCTTGGGGAACTGGCGCCAAGGACCGCGCTACGGCGACGTGGAAACGATCTTGAAGATGTGCCGGTCGAGACCTTGGAGATCGGAGACATCATCGTCGTAAAGCCGGATTCGAGGCTCCCGGCCGATGGCTTTCTGATCAAGGGCAACGGCAGCATCAACCAGGCGCCCGTCACGGGCGAAAGCATCCCCGTGGACAAGCGTCCCGTCGATGATGCGGAGGTGGCGCGCGCCAATCCCGACAATGTCGCCGCGGCTCATCGCGTCTTTGCCGGAACGATCAATGGTAGCGGCGTCATCGAAATCGAGGTCACCCGCAAGTCCTCAGACACGACGCTCGCCAAAGTCGTAAAAATGGTCAGCGAGGCCGAAACCCAGAAATCACCGACGCAGCGCTTCACTGACACATTCGAGCGCATCTTCGTGCCCTCGGTGCTGGCTTTGGCGGTAGCTCTTTTGTTCGCTGGCCTGGTCATTGATGAACCGTTCCGCGATACCTTCTATCGGGCGATGGCGGTGCTCGTTGCAGCCAGTCCATGCGCGCTTGCCATCGCCACCCCAAGCGCGGTCCTATCGGGGGTCGCGCGCGCCGCGCGCGGCGGCGTTCTCATCAAGGGCGGCGCTCCGCTGGAGAATTTGGGATCGCTAACGGCGATCGCCTTCGACAAGACGGGCACGTTGACGTCCGGCAACCCGCGTATCACCGATATCGTGCCAGCTCCCGGCGTGACAGAGGATGAACTGCTGACGGTTGCAATTGCTGTCGAGGGCCTGAGCGACCACCCTCTCGCCCGCGCGATCGCGCGGGACGGACGCGAGCGGCTCGGTGACAAGACGCTGCCGGAAGCGACCGATCTCGACAGTCTGACCGGACGGGGCGTGTCGGCGCGTCTGGACGGGGAGACGGTGTTGATCGGCAAGGCGGAGATGTTTGGGATGGAGGGAGTATCTCCCCTCTCCGAACCGATGCAACAGGCGATCGCATCCCTTCGAGAAAGCGGCCGGACGACGATGGTGGTTCGGCGTGGCGACAGCGATATGGGTGCGATTGGACTGATGGACACACCGCGCGAGGCTGCAAAGGCTACGCTCGCCCGCCTGCACGACTTAGGCATCACGCGGCTGATCATGATCTCCGGCGATCACCAGAAGGTCGCCGAGGCGGTCGCAGGCCAAGTGGGCATCGACGAGGCCTGGGGCGATCTCATGCCGGAAGACAAGGTCGAGGCGATCAAGAAGCTTCGGTCGCAAGGCAAGGTCGCCATGGTCGGCGACGGCGTGAACGATGCGCCTGCGATGGCGACTGCAACCGTTGGCATCGCCATGGGCGCCGCCGGCTCCGACGTCGCGCTGGAGACGGCCGACGTCGCCTTGATGGCGGATGATCTCTCTCATCTTCCGTTCGCGGTTGGACTGAGCCGGACGACGCGATCGGTCATCCGACAGAACGTCTTCGTCAGCCTCGGCGTCGTCGCAATCCTCGTGCCGTCCACGATCATGGGGCTCAGCATCGGGGTCGCAGTGGCCTTTCACGAGGGATCGACGCTGTTGGTCGTGTTCAACGCACTCCGGCTGCTGGCTTATCGAAAGGATGCGGCGGATGAGCAGTGAATCAGATGCCGCTTCCGATGATCGGATCGGAAGCACTTTCCATAGGAGAAAGCCGTTGTTTAGGGATCGGTCGCTCGGATAAAGACACTTTCAGTCGGCGCGTCTAATTGCGGAGCCATTGCAGCAGTTCCGGGCCGAGCAGCTGGGCGTTCAGCTCCTCGTCGGACAGTTCGACGAAGCCGTCGAGGTCGCGCACGATCACCACGCCGGTATTCCTGAACCGCTGCGCGATCGTCCGGAGGAAGCCGAAATCAACCGCGTGCTCACAGGCGCCCATGAAGAGGAAATACACTTGCTCGCCGCGTCGTTCCGATGCTTCGCGGCACCTGGATCGTCCTCTCCAGGTCGGAGGCATCGTTCTCGCCATCGGTGACGAAGATCACGACCGAGCGCTTCTTCACGGCCGCCGGCTCGTCTCGGGATACACCGAAGAAGCGGCTCAGGATGCCGCCGCTCTGTTCGCGCGGCAGCCAGCCGAAGTGCTGCAGATTGCGTTCGAGGACGTAGCTGTAGGTGGTGCCACCCTTCCAGCCCGGCACTTTGTCGATCACATTGCGGATGATGTGTAAGCGCTGTCCTAATCGCACCTTCTTCGCGGCGAGCTGAGGTCTCAGTCTGGCGATCCTGATTTGGAGGATCGTTTTGTGTCTAGGCTTGACCATAGACTTGAGCCTGAGGGCGAGGTGCGCCGCTTCGAGGTGATCACCGGGGCGATAGGCCGGCGGCGTTGGAGCACCGATGAGCGGGCGCGGATTCTTGAAGAGACGCTGGTTCCCGGAGCGGTCGTCTCCGAGGTCGCGCGCCGACATCCGCATCACCCCGCCGCGAAGCTGCGGCCAGACGAACTTCGAGCCCTCCAGGCGCTTATGCACCAGTACCAGTCCGGTGCCATCCCAGACCAGAATCTTGATCCGGTCAGCCCTTTTGGCGCGGAAGACGATGGCTGCGCCACTATACGGATCAAGGCCGAGGATCTCCTGCGCCGCCGCGGCCAGCTCGTCGAGGCCGCGCCGGAAGTCGACAGGTCGCGTCGCCATGTAGATCTTCAGATCGGCGCCCGGCACAATCATCGCGAGGCCCGCACCGCACGGATCACCTGCGCCAACTGCTCGACCTCGGTAAGCGGTGCTTCAGGAGCACCTTTCAGCCGGTGAGCTGAGGGTCGATGTTGGAAGCCTGAGGGCTTCGACACATGACGATTTCAGAGCATACGCTTAAAACCAGCGCGGACGAGCCGGTCCGGCGGTTCGAGGTTTTTACCGGAGCGGGACGCCGGCGAGATTGGTCCGACGAGGACAAGGCGCGGATCGTGGCGGAAAGCTACGAGCCTGGCGCCACGGTGAGCGAGGTCGCGCGCCGCCATGCGATGTCGCCACAGCAGTTGTTCGGCTGGCGACGCCTCCTGCGTCGCGCGCCCGAGACGTTGTCGCCGCTATCCGCGCCCATGTGTAAGCGCGTAGCCGGGACCGTTCAGGATTTGAAGTTCCAGGGCATGAGCTGGTCGAGCTGAGAGATTGGCCAGCGGTCGGCGATGCGCTTCAGGGTCTGGGTCAGCCATGCGAACGGGTCGACATCGTTCATGCGGCAGGTCTGAAGCAGCGTCGCGATGGTTGCCCAGGTCCGCCCGCCGCCGTCGCTACCAGCGAAGATTGCGTTCTTTCTGACAATGGTCTGGGGCCTGATCGCGCGTTCGACGGTGTTGGAGTCGATTTCGATCCGGCCATCGACGATGAAGCGCTCCAGGGCCTGGCGGCGCGTGATCGCATAGCGGATCGCTTCGGCCAGTTTCGATTTCCCCGGGATCCGTCGCAACTCGGCTTCCCACAGTGCGAAGAGCTCAGCGACGATCGCGGCTGACCGCTTCTGCCGGCCGGCGGCACGGATGGCCGGATCCAGGCCGCGGATTTCGTCTTCTACCTTCCACAGCTCGGCCATCACGGTCACGGACTGCGTGGCGATCCTGGATGTCCCGTTGATATGGAGCTCATAGAAGCGCCGGCGCAGATGCGCCCAGCAGCCGGCGAGCGTGACGGTCTCGTTGGTGCCGGCCTTCGCCTTCGCGAGTTGCGCATAGGCCGCGTATCCGTCGACCTGCAGGATGCCGGCGAAGCCTTTCATATGGCGCGCGACGCAATCCCCGCCGCGACTATCCTCGAAGCGATAGGCGACCATGGGCGGCGACGTGCCGCCAAAGGGCCGATCATCGCGTGCATAGGCCCATAGCCAGGCCGTTTTCGCCTTGCCGCTCCCCGGCGCCAGAGTCGGCAGGGTGGTCTCGTCGGCGAAGATCCGCTCGGCCTGCTTGATGCGCTCCAGAACGTAATCGGCCAGAGGCGTGAGTTCGAAGCCGACCTTGCCCATCCATTGCGCCATCAGCGACCGGCTGAGCTCGACCTTGTCACGGGCATAGATCGCCTCCTGCCGGTAGAGCGGCAGGCCATCGGCATATTTGGAGACCGCGATCTGGGCCAGCAGCGCCTCGCTCGGGATGCCGCTTTCGACCAGATGGGCCGGCGCCGGCGCCTGGATCACGCCGTCACGACCCCGGAAGGTGTATTTCGGGCGACGGGTCACGATCACCCGGAACCTGGCTGCCGTCACGTCGAGGCGCTCCGAGACGTCCTCGCCGATCAGCACCTTTTCCAACCCTTCGCAGCCGGGCGGGATCTCCGGTTCGATCACGTGCTCGATGCGCTCCAGATGCGGAGCAAATCCCTTCCGCGGCCGCGGCGCGCGCTTCGGGCGATCCGCGTCGGCCGCCTGCAGTTCCTCCTGGATCACTGCCAGGCCTGTCTCGATCTCATCGAGCACGAAGGCATACTGGTCGTCGTCCAGTCCCGCGCCGCCAAGCCGCTCCGAGCGCCGGCCGTAACGCGCCCGCTCCAGCATCTTCACGATCGCCGTCAGCGCCGCGATCCGCTCGTCGGCCGCCTTGTTCACGGCCTCCAGATGATGGCTGCGCTCTTCAAGGCGTGCCGACTGCGCTGCCATGGCGAGAACCATCGCCTTGAGCGCTTCGATGTCGTCCGGAAGCTCTGGAATGGCCGCGGTCATCACCGCGATCACAGCACAGGCCGGCGCGTTCTCCCAAGCCTTTCAAAGGCCTGATTCACTTTGCCACAGACCGCTCATCCCAATGATTGCGGCCGCCGGACCGAGGCCGAGCGGACCTTCTTCCAGTCCATCCCGTCGACCAGCGCCAGCAACTGGGCATGGTTCAGCCGGACCCGCGACGCAGACACCGGCGGCCAGCAGAACCGCGTCGTCTCGATCGTCTTGGCGTAAAGGCAGATCCCGCTGCCATCCCACCAGACGATCTTCACCCGGTCGGCTCTTTTCGAACGGAACACGTAAAGCGCCCCGTTGAAGGGATCGACGCCGCCGTCGCGCACAAGCGCCATCAACGACAGCGGCCCCTTGCGGAAGTCGACCGGCGTGCTCGCGACGTAAACCGCCACACCCGACGGGATCATGCCTGGCGAACCGCCCGCAGCACCGCTGCAAGATGGTCACTCGTGATATCGGGGCCGGCACGAACCACGACGTCGCCCATCGCGATCTCGACCAGCGCGCTGCGGGGCGCCTCGTAGCGCGTGAAGCTCAGCGGCGGGTCACCTTCGGCTGCAGGCGCGACCGCGCCGCTGGCCAATGCCTGCCGCCGCCAGCCGAACAACTGCGACGGCGCCATCCCGGCCCGGCGGGCGATCGCCGAAACATTCGCCCCAGGAGCAAAAGTCTCCGCGACGAGCCGCGCCTTCGCTTCATCCGACCAGCCCCTCCGTCCCCGCAACGGCCGGGCCTCCAAGGCATCGATCACATGACAATTTCTGTCATCAGGCATAGGCGTAGATATAGAAATTTCCATCAGCAGATCCTTCGACACCAAACAGCGCGAAGAATCTCAGATCAGCGCCAGAACCGCTACGCGGTGGCCCCTTGGCGCTTACGATAGATTTCGTTCATGCGGCGGCTCATGTCGCCGTACAGGGTGTAATTGCTGCTGAACACGGCGACGCCCTCCGCCCGGCACAGGTCGCGGATCTGAAAGAATGGCGCCCCCATCTTGATCCCGAGGGCCTTAGCCTCCGGCGTCCGCGCCACGGCGCAGCCGTCGTTGTTCGACAACACGATGACCGGCCGATCGCGGAGCGTCGGCGCGAACAGCCGCTCGCAACTGCAATAGAAGCTGTTGCCGTCTACCAGCGCGAACACACGGCCGGTCATGGCAGGCGAGGCTGATGCAATGTCCAAGTGACCACGCCCCATACCTCGACGTCGGCGGTGTCGGCCAGGAAGAACACCGGCATGTCGCGGTTAGCGAACGAGAGGGTAGGGCGCCCGTCGTTCCTGAAGAGCTTCAGGCTGACCTCGCCGTTGATCGACGCGACCACCACGTCGCCGTGGCGGGGTTTCCGGCTGCGATCGACCACGACCACGTCGCCGTCGTGAATGCCGGTTTCCTTCATCGAATGCCCGGCGACCCGCCATAGGAACGTCGCGGCCCGGTTCGGCGTCAGGATCCGCGCCAGATCGATTTCGCCGTCCAGGAAGTCGTCGGCCGGGGAGGGGAACCCGGCACAGATACGCGTGCCCGCGATCGGCATTGAGATTTCGCCATGGGCGATCGGCCCGAGCAACAGCACGGCGGATTGATTATCGTGACGCATATTGAGAACATACCACGAACACAATTCGCGTCGAGCGGAATCGACGCGCGCCCGGCTCCGCAACCCGGGGCCAGCTGCGCCGGGCGCGCTACCGTCGTCGCCGGGCGTTGAATCTGGCGAGAACCAGGTGAGCGGTAAGCAGAACGACGTGCAGTCTGAACGTGCAGTCGTCGTCATCCGACATACCGGGGTGCGAGCCTTTCGGGTTCAAGCGGGCGATCAGGCCGTTGACGAAGCCGACGCCGTTGTCGCCCCATTCGCCCAACGTCCGGTCAAGTAGAGGTGGATCAACATTCGCCAGGAGCACACGCCGCTCGACACCCGGCTTGCGGCTCGCCGCAGCCACCGGATCGATCTTCTCAGCAAGATCGTCGAAAAGAGATTCCAGGAAAGTGCGCAGCTGGCTGTTTGCAGGCTCCCACGCCCCGTCAGCATGACTGTCGAGCGCCCTGGTCAGATGGAGCCGGGCTGTCGCGAGCCCGTGAGCATCAAGAAGCCGCGTCAACTCGGATTGAACCTCGGGTAGGCCGATATCTCCCGGCAGCGAGCGCCGCAGGGCGCCGTCCGAAACCGTGTAACCGTCCTGTTCGAGCGTCCGGCGAAATCGCTCTGCCTGAGCGTCGAACGTCCCGCTCTGCCATGTATGCTGATGGGAGAGGTAGGCGTCCGCCGCTTTCTCGACGAGAATGTCTTCGAGGGGCGCGTTATTGATCAGCATGCCCGGTTCGCTGTCGACGAGCATCTTCAGGTCATTGAAGCGCTTTGTCAGCGCCAACGGCTCGTCACGGACCCTGTTGTAAACGTCCGGACCTAGATCAATCAGGAATTTGGTCAGAGCCGAATGGCTCATCCGCTTGTCCTGCTCCAGCATATCTAGACCAGCAAGCCAGGTGCGACGCGAGAAGCGTGTTTTCAAGACGATCTCCTGCAAGCCCGGCTCGCGAGGCGTGAGATTGTTGATTGGCTGACGTCGAAGCGGCGTGCCAGGTCTGCTTGGGTGGCGCTCTCGGAGGCCAGGGCCTCTAGTGCATCCTGGCGCTGGTGAGAAGTAAGGGCGCCCGGCCTGCCCATATGCTGGCCTCGGGCCATCGCGCGGGCCCGGCCTTCCCCTGTGCGGGCCTTGATCAGCTCGCGTTCGAACTCGGCCAATCCGCCTAAAACCGTGAGCATCAGGCGGCCGTGCGGGGTGGTGGTGTCGGCCCAGGCATCGGCCAGCGACCGGAATCCGGCGCCAGCCTTGCTGACCATGTCCAAGATGTTGAGAAGGTCGCGCGTCGATCGCGCAAGACGGTCCAGGCGGGTCACCAGCAGGGTATCACCCGCGTTCAGCACCTTCAGCGCCTTCGCCAACTCCTTGCGGTCGGTCTTGGCGCCGCTGGCGGTTTCTTGAAAAACTTTCTCCGCACCGGCGGCCGATAAAGCGGCCCGTTGGGCATCGAGGGTTTGACCGTCTGTTGAGACGCGGGCGTATCCATAAATCGGCATGCAAACAGCCTACGCCGACGTCTGACTTATGCAAGTATCTTTTGCATAACGTAAGCCCTTGGCAGGGCAGGGGTGTGACGCTTATGCAAAAGTCTTGATTTATGCATAAACCACGATCTTCGCCAGCTCTAGGAAAGGTGTTGCGCGAATTAAGGCCCAACGTCACAATCTGCTAAAGTCCAGGGCACAATCGAAGGTAGCAGTAGTTCATCATGTCTTTTGAGCGCATCTCGCTGCTGCGAAACGTCGGTCAATTCGATTCGGTTAATGCTGGGGCGCAAATCCCACTAGCCCGATTATCTCTTGTTTATGCAGAAAATGGCAGAGGCAAAACCACCGTAGCGGCTATTCTACGCTCACTAAATACTGGTGACCCTGGGTTAATAAATGAGCGGCAGCGCCTCGGGGCTAGCCACCAGCCTCACATCGTCCTGACGTTCTCCGGAGCTCCTATCGTTTTTCAGAATGGGGCTTGGGTAGCCCCGCTGCCGCGAATTGCTGTTTTTGACGATGCGTTCGTCGCAGCGAATGTCTGCGCTGGCATTGAGATCGAAGCTACTCACCGCCAAAATCTGCACGAACTGATCCTCGGGGCACCTGGCGTGGCCCTGAACGCTACTCTGAAGCAGCATGTGGCTCGCATAGAGCAGCACAATATCGATTTGCGAGCCAAGCAAGACGCAATACCGGCCGCAGCCCGTGGTGCTTTAACCGTGGATGCCTATTGCGCGCTCGAAGCAGACGCAGCCATCGATACGAAGATTCAGGAAGCAGAACGCTCATTGTCGGCAGCGAAGGCGGCCGACGGCATCCAGAAGCACGCATCGTTTGCGCCTTTATCGCTGCCGGAATTCAACGTGGCAGACCTCAACGCACTGCTTGCGAGGAGTCTCGCCGATCTCGAAGTCGAGGCTGCAGGCTTGGTTCGCACCCACCTACGCAAGATTGGGCGGGGAGGTGAAGAGTGGGTCAGCGACGGTATTCCGCGCATTGGACCCGCCTCGGAAGGGGCTGATCAGGAAATTTGCCCGTTTTGCGCTCAAGGCCTGCGTGATTCTCCGCTCATCACGCACTACCAGGCCTATTTCAGTGCCGCTTACGAGGGTCTTCGAGCCGCAATTACCGAAGTCGGGCAGGGTATCAACACTGTTCACGGTGGAGACGTACCAGCAGCTTTTGAACGAACCGTGCGTGTTGCGATCCAAAATCGCAATTTCTGGCGCGACTTCATTGATGTGCCGGAGATCGAAGACGACACGGCCGCTGTAGCTCGCAGCTGGGCCGCGGCTCGGGATGCTGTTTTGACAGTTTTGCGCTCAAAAGCGGCGGCGCCGCTGCAGGCGACAACGCTTCCTCCTGAGGCGCTCGCCGCGATCTCGGCATACGAAGTTCATAGATCGGCCATTGCGGGGCTCTCAGCTGCGTTGGAGGCGTGCGCTAAGCCAATTGCGCTGGTGAAAGAGAAAGCTGCCGGATCCAATGTCGCTACGTTGACGGCCGACCTCGCCAAGCTTGTAGCTGTCAAAGAGCGCCATGCGCCGGCTATGGTCACCCTGTGCGACGACTATCTAGCGGAAAAAGCCGCCAAAACCGCCACGGAGACACTCCGCACTCAAGCTCGCACAGCATTAGATCAGTACCGGCAGACAATTTTTCCTGCGTACGAAGCCGCAATCAATACATATCTCCAGCGTTTCAATGCAGGCTTTCGGCTGGGATCGGTTGCATCTACTAATAATCGGTCCGGGTCGGCTGCCACATACCAGGTCCTGATCAATAATGTTCCGGTGGCATTGACTGCTGAAGACGGACCCTCGTTTCGCAACACGCTCAGTGCTGGCGATCGGAACACCCTAGCCCTGGCGTTTTTCTTTGCGGCGCTCGATCAAGAAGCCAACCTGAATCAGAAAATCGTCGTCATCGACGATCCCATGACCAGCCTGGACGAGCATCGCTCTTTGACGACAGTTCAAGAGATGCGCAGGCTTTTTGGCCGTGTCGCCCAAATGATCGTCCTTTCTCACTCGAAGCCGTTTCTTTGCGCGCTTTGGGAAGGAGCAGACGTTCTGACCCGATCCGCAATGAGGATTGCCCGTGACGGTTCAGGTTCAACATTGGCGCCATGGGATGTTCGCCAGGACTGCATCACCGAGCACGATCGGCGCCATGAGCTCGTTGGCGAGTACCTGCGCGCTGGAAACGCCGCGACGGAACGCGCTGTAGCAACAGCTCTGCGGCCCATCCTCGAAGCGTTTATGCGGGTGGCTTATCCCACGGTCTTCCCGCCTGGAACACTGCTGGGGCATTTCCATAATATCTGCCAGCAACGGGTCGGTGCCGCTAATCAGGTGCTGAACGCAGCTGACACGGCGGAGCTGAGGGCCTTGCTTGATTATGCCAATCGCTTCCATCACGACACCAACGCCGCATGGGAGACTGCGGCAATCAACGACCAGGAGCTGAGCCATTTTTGCCAGCGTACCGTGACGTTCGCCAAACGCGCGTGACATCGAGCCCTTTTGCCAAATTGTCACGCCGGTGACGAAGCAAGCAGCACCGACGACGATTTCCCTAGCCTCGATTCGGAGAGGATGGTAGCTACAACCAAAAGGGGACCTTCGCCGTAATGAGTCAGCTCGCCAAAACCATCTATTTCCCGGACTACCCGAGAGCGGCTAGCGGACGATCAGGCCTTACGGTCCCATTCCCAGACAGCGTCAAAGAGGCTTACGATGCCATAACGCATCTGAGCAGCTATGCCATTCGGAAGCTGATCGGGTATGACAGTTATGCGCACTTGTCGGTCGCCGCAGAGAACTCGAAGACCTCGGCCGCATCGTTTGCCCGCGATCTGATGCTCAAAAATATGCCTCGGGCGAGCGCAGAGAGCGATAAAAGAGGGTATGAATTAGCCCTTCAATCGACATTCCAGGGAGGAAAAGGGAGCCCGCTTCACGACTGGTATCCTTACCTTGAAGGGTATTCTCCTGATTTCGTAAACACGATTATTGATACGTTTGCGCCTGATGCACAAACGATACTCGACCCGTTCTGCGGCTCTGGCACAACTGCGCTCATTGCGATGCTTCGCGGCAGACGTGGACTATATGCTGAGGTCAATCCAGTCTGCAGATTCGTGATCGAGGCGAAAGCCACCGCAATCAGATTGCCAGAGTTTACACGCCATAACCTGGCCGACCAGCTGGAACGCCTCGCGGACGATATTCCGACTCTTTTGAAGAAAACAAAGCCGGATCTCCAGCTGAAAATCAGCTTTGGATCCGCGTTTGGCGATCGGCCGTTTTTCGAGCCAGGCTCATTCGAGTCTGTCCTACGGATGCGGACTCTCGCTGATCGGTTCTCAGCTGAAGATGCGCTGCTAGGTCAATTTTTCACGCTCGGCGTGCTCCGGAGCCTTGTTCCCGGCTCCCTGCTTATAAGGCGGGGCGATTTGAGGTTCCGGACAGACGCCGAGCTCTTCCGGATTCGACCCGATGTTGTGGCCGAACTGACAGATAGCCTTCGTCGCTTTGCAAGCGACCTACATGACGCCCCCCATGCGACAGGCAGTATCGAGCATGTAGCGGATGACGCGAGGGCGCTTGCAAAGGCCATACAGAAGCCTGTGGACGCGGTTATAACAAGTCCGCCATATTTGAACGGAACGAATTACTTCCGCAATACGAAGATTGAGCTTTGGTTTATCCGCCAGCTTGCGACGAAGGCCCATTTGCGCAATTTCCGTAACGCTGCCATCACAGCGGGAATAAACGACGTGACTGTCAGTAAAGTAAATGCTGGCATTACAAATGATATGCCTCGCTCTCTTCAGGATGTTCTCAAATCATTTCAGGGCAATACATATGATATGCGCATACCTTTGATGGTTCGCGCGTATTTCGAGGAGATGAATGGCGTCGTTAAGAACCTGAAATCAGTCGTAGCACCAGGGGGGACCGTCGCGATCGACTTGGGCGACTCTTGCTATGGAACAGTCTGGGTTCCAACCGATCGGATTTTGGCCGAGCAAATGGAGTTGTCCGGGTTCGAGCCGGTCGATCGGGTAATCCTCCGAGAGCGTCAGTCGCGCGATGGTAGGAAGCTCATTCAAAGCCTGCAGGTGTTTCGCCACGGCAAACGGTCGCAAAATAAGAAGCCGAATCCCTCGGTGCCCTTGGTATCAGCGGGCGCGTCCCAGCTTGCGGGCTGGGAGAAATTCAAAAACCAGCTCCCACATCAACAAGGCGAGATGGCGAAGCGAAACTGGGGGCATGGCCTGCACTCGCTCTGCTCGTATCAAGGCAAGCTCAAGCCGTCGATCGCGCACAGCCTCGTCGAATGCCTGCTGCCGAAAGCCGGGGGCAGAGTGCTTGACCCGTTTTCCGGCGTCGGGACGATTCCGTTCGAAGCCCAACTGCAGGGGCATACAGCATACGGGTTCGATATCAGCCCGGCTGCAATTGCAATCAGCCGGGCCAAAATTGAGCCTATCGACCCTGAACGGGTTGCGGAAACCCTTTTGGACCTGCGGGATGTCGTCGGCGATGCATCAGAGGGCTCGGTTGATCTCACCACACTGGAAAAGATCCGGTTCAACGGCCCATTGCCGAGCTATTTCCACCCCCGCACCCTGGCCGAGATCGTGGCGGTTCGCGATTATTTCAACGACATGCCGCCGGACGACGGGGCAAGCGCCCTCGTGTTTTCCGCAATGCTCCATATTCTGCACGGCAACCGTCCATATGCGCTCAGCCGTCGCTCGCATCCTATAACGCCATTCGCACCCACAGGACCGGCCGAGTACCGGTCGTTGATCGAAAGGCTCCAGGACAAGGTTGAGCGTAGCCTGCTCTCCATCGCGAACGACCCGGTACGGCGGGGGCGGTCATATGCACAGGATGCCACCTTCGCCTGGCCTGACGAGGTCTCGGAGCTCGATGCGATCATCACGTCGCCGCCATTTTTCGACAGCACCCGGTTTCATACCGCCAACTGGATGCGCCTGTGGTTCGCTGGGTGGGACGCGGCCGATTTCCAATCCAAGCCAGGGGCCTTCGTAGACGAGCGCCAGAAAGTCAGTTTCGACATTTACCGGCCGATATTCCAGCAAAGCGCGGAACGGCTCAAGAAGGGCGGTTTTGTGCTGATCCATCTAGGGAAGAGCGCGAAGTGCGATATGGCGGTGGCGCTAGAGAAAGTTGCCGCCAACTACCTGGAGGTCGTCAACGCATTCACCGAAAGTGTCGAACATTGCGAGAGCCATGGCATCCGTGACAAGGGAACTGTCACGCATCACCAATATCTGCTGCTGCGTCGAAGCTAGGGCTTAAGTAGTTTGTTGGCCCGCTCAACCAGGTCCGGAGAAATCTTTGGCCAGGAGCTGAAAAAGTCGAACTTCGTCGCCTTCAGGATCTGATTTCTTAGCCGTATGAGATCATCGACATAACGGGCATGTTTTACAAACAGCTTTTCGACAAAATCGGCCCCTCTCAGCCGATCGACCGCTTCAGGATTAAAAAAGGCTGGGCCCTTTAATTCTTTATAGTCAATGCCAACCAGCGGCGCCAAACGCCGAAGTTCTGCGTCCGTATAATAGGTTCCTGGCCACTTTTCGGCTTTCTCGCCGTTGTGCTCTTTGCAAAGGAGCGTGGCATTGTTTGACGTCAACGGCCAAAGATATTTGGCCGGAAAGGTATGATCGAGGTTCCCCAAGGAGGCGGCCCCCTTCTCTCGATCTCCCGAAAGGTCCTTATCGCACTTAAAACACTTATGACCAAAGCGGTCGTAGATCGTTCCGATATTGATCTTAGGGCTGTTCGTGAGCTCCGTCATCAGCCGACGCTTTTGACTAGCCTCCCGATGTTGGTCCGGAATCCGTGTTTGATTCTTAATCGAATTGTAGGTTGTTTTACAAAGCCTGCATTCGCTCTGATGCCCGGATTTCCTCGTTGCGTGTTTGCTAAACATTGAAAGAGGTTTTAATGCAGCGCACAGAACGCAATACTTAAAACTAGCAGACTCTGCGACATACTCGTCGTGGATAATCTCAAAATCGCCAGATTCAATTACGCTATCATCGGCCGTATTTTTGAGCTCGTATTCAAACACGACCGAAACTTCGCCAGTCTCGTGGATGAAATCGCAAGATTCGCACTTAACCGTGAAATCATTGGCAACTACATCTTCTTTAACGAAGATAAAATTCTCGCATTCAGGGTTAAGGCATTGGAAACCTCGGAAAACGACGTCACCCATGCCTTCAACGTGAGCGGGCCGATTAAGGCCAGCTTTCTCGACTTTGGTGTAACCCGCTCTTCTTGCCATCTGCGAATCAGTCTTTCCCTATAATGGGAAGAGCCTGATTCTGCGGAATTTTTACAAGAAGATTCGCATTGCGCTGCGCGGACCACGGGAGCAGATGTGATGATTATGCCGCTTTGCATCGTGGCGAGGGTTGGTTTAACCGGCTCCATCTGCCACGTTGGCGGCATGGTTCGATTTATTTCAAATCCGTTTCCGGCAACTCCCGCCCGCCGTATAGGACATTCGCGATGATCACCTCGTCGCCCTCGACCAGGAACGCGATCGTCACCCGGCGCTCGAACCCCACGATGCGCAGCCCCGGCCTGATGTCGTCACGGCGCGTTCCGCGCTCGGGGAACGTGTCGAACCCTGCCAGATAGGCCATGATCCGCTGGACATAGCCTTGGGCGATGCCCTGCGAGGCGTGGTCCCGGATGTAGTCGTAGATGGCGGCCAGGTCGGCCTCGGCCTCCGGCAGCAGCCTGATACGGTAGGCCACGATCAGCGCGCTTTGTCGGCGTCTGCGTTCATCCTGGCGGTCAGGCGCCCGAACGCATCGTCGAGCGACGCGCCCCGGGTCGGATCGGCGCGGTAGCGGTCAAGGGTGGGCCCGACATCGTCCTGCAGCCACCGCTCCACCACGGCGTCGCGCTCCTGCAGCGCCCGCAGACCCTCGCGGATGACCTCGCTCTCGGAGGCGTACCCGCCTGCCTCGACCTTGGATTTCACCATCCGCGCCAGCTCCAGCGGGAGGGTGATGCTCATCTGTTGGGTGGTTCTCATGGTCGGGGCCTTTCGTTGCCCTCTTATAGCATGCAGTAGGATTGCATCCTATCCGATTCCTGACATGAACCTTACGGTCTTGATCCGGACTTCGGGGCAGGTTAGCGCTTCCATGTCGCATGTCTCCACCGCAGTGGCGCTTGAATGCCCTTTAAACCGCGTTTCCTTCTGCTGATTGCAGCGCTCCTGTTCATGACCTGCGCGGCTCACGCTCAGAAAAACGGGTATGAGGCAGGCCGGGAGGGGAGAATCGCTGTCACACAGCAGTATGTGGATAAGGCCAAGCAGATCATTCGCGGCAATATTGCGCGCACGACGCCGAATTCCGTCGCATTGTTCGACCAGATTCAGGTTCAGGTCGTCGATGATCGGAAGTCCTACGCCAGCGCCTACATTGATGCCGGCAAGCGCTACATCAAGATCAGCACCGGATTCACGATCCTTTCTAACCTCTATGTCACACAGACCTTCATTTTCCGGAATGCCAAGTCGTTCAATCGCAAACAGTGCTTGAGCCTGGTTGAAGACGCTATACGGGCCATGCAAACGCTGTCGGTTGAGGACAGCCTCCGGCATCCATCATTGAAGCCCTGGCGGTATTGCGGGGTCACAAGCCCGCCTCTGGACCCCGACCAGGTCGATCGTGGTTTCAACGCCCTGTTTGACCCCTTTAATACGAGCGTCGTGACCACGGTTCTGGCGCATGAGTACGCTCACCACCTCCTCGGGCACCTGCCGGCCGTTCCCGCCCCCCCGGAGGAGAACCGCAGAATCGAGCACATTGCCGATCGATCGGCATCCTATCTACTCGGCGAGGGTGGCACACGCGTGCCCGCTGCGATCATGTTTTACATGCTGTCGCGGTACAAATCGCCGTTGGATCCGTTCCGGAACGAAGCCAACTACGCGGCCAGCCAATGCCGTTTCCTGTTTTTCATCCGGCACGATCAGGTGTTCGCGGCCGGCATCAGGGGCAAGCAGTTCGACACACTCCTGAAAACGACCCCTCATTTTGCGGGCGTCTACAGGGACGTTCTGAAGCAACTGTCCGTTACCCCGGACAAAGTCCCAAATTGCATTGAAGTACTTCATAGCGACGAAGATCTGTTCGGCGTAAAGCGCTAAGTTATGGTCTGATGGTGTCAGTTCTGTGGGCTTGGCATTTCTGGTGCCGCCCATAAGCCTCAGAGCATAGGCTTAATCTCAATCATTCTTACGGGCTTCAGCCCCGCATCGCCTCCCGGCGCATGCGGAGGCCCATGGAGTCCGATATGGCCAAGAACTTTGTTTCGCCCCTACACCGCGCGGTTGCCATACGTAATCCGGCTTGGGTGAAGCGTCTTCTTGCTGAAGGCGGTGCTGACCTCACCGTCCGCGACAAGTGGAATCATACGCTCTTCGAGATTGCGATGATCAACTTCGAGGGTGAGATTGCCCAGATGCTGCTGGATGCCGGAGCCGAGGGCCAACCAGAGCTGATCCGTTCGCACGGAACCAACCTCTGGGGCGTCTACACGCTACTCGACGGCAAAGTGACGTGCCGCCAAAGCCACCGGGATCCCCACATTTGGGAACCTGCGGGACCGGCCGGCGCACCGCCGCATTTTCCTCCTGCCCCTTGGGAACAGAACTCCTGAGGTCGATCGACATCACAGGTGGTGGCTATGCCGCCATCTGTGCCATTTGCCCCGTGTTCCACTCCCAGATAATAAATTCCCGGAAACGTCGTGGGACAGCCTTTGAAGCCTTATCTGACCATCTTGGCCGCGATCTGCATTTGCCTGCAGCTCTCGTCAGTTGTGCCAGCATTCGCCCAGGCAATCGGCTCGCCATTCGGGAACCCACCGGTCATCAGGACCAAGCCCAACACTCCGCCCAAGGGAGGTCTGGGTTTCGGCGATGATGATGTTCCATTTTCTAAGATCTGCAGGACCCAACAAGGCACTTGCTCGATCAATGTCGCCAAACCCGCCGGGGATCCCTGCAGCTGCAGAATTGCCGGCAGGTCCGTGCCGGGAGTAGTCGCTATCCCGGATTAGCTCCAGCCCACACCATGTCCCCGAAGCCGTCTGCTTTCACGCGGCTCAGCAATTCTAGGTATTTATCGTAACGATCTTGGCCAGGCGATAATTTAACAAGTTCTTGAGCCGTCAAGTTCCGGTCTTGGGTAAAAACTACGGGAACACACATCGGCGACCAATTATCGCCGCGCCCGGACCAGCCTAGGGTAAGCATTAAACCAAACAAATGCCCTCCGCTATTGACATGCGAAATAATCGTCAAACTGCACTGACCTTGTTCGATATCTGTAATATGCAGGGATCGATGCGCAGGAAAATGAATTAAAGCCTCAACTTCATAATCATATTCGGTTTTTGCTTTTAAAACTAAGCAAGTCTTCGTTTCACTCCATGCCATAGTCACTGGAAAAGCACAAATTTCCAATGGATTATGAAATGCTGGTCTTACGTAAGTGTAATTGCCCTCATAGCCCCTTACCCGGGACCGATCATATCGTCCTAGATCCTCGCTCGCAATATCTTGGCCAATATTGAAGTCAGGATCTGATATTTTGAGGCTCTTTAATATCGCTCCGTAAGTAGCAGGGCTGCCATTTCCAGCCATAAATTTTTGCAAAGTCGATCGCGAGACTTGTTTGCATACATCGTAGAATGCGTCTTGCGTGAGCCCGCGAGCCTTAATGGCCGCTTTGATATTGCTCAGCATGCTTTCAGTTGGCTGCCATTTCTCGGCCATTCCAAGCGCTCCAATCTCCGCGCCGCATAAATTGCAGAAATTTCAGAATCCTGCAACGCACTGAAAATACTTATGATTTTCTATGCAACGCCGCCATTCCAAACCTCCCTCCAACGCAGCGCCGCTGCGAAACACCGGAGAGAGCCCCGATGGCCACCGCCCGCAAGTCTGAAGACTTCCTCGCCAGCTACCATCACTTCACCGCCAAGCGCTCCCCGCTTCCGATGAGCAACCACGCTCATCACCGGGCGCAAAAACGCAGTGTACCGGCCCAGATCATCGAGATGCTCCAGACCTACGGCGCCACCCAGCGCAGCCACGGCCGTGAGATCTGGTTCTTCGACAATCACGCCAGGAAGCAGATCGCCCGCGATTTCAGCGACTCGTTCCGCCAGTTCGAGCGCTGGATGAACGTCTATGCGGTCGTGGCCGATACCGGCCTCGTGATCACCGTCGGCCATCGCACCACGAAAATCACCCGACACTGAACCCTCTCCGCAACAACTCCCCTTGAAAGGAGGTGCGAGCCAATGGGCAAGCACCAACCGACCACCGCGACGACTGAGGTCGTCCCCTATGGCAGCGACTTTGTCCTGCCGCTCATCAACGAGCCGGTTGCGCAGGCGGCTGATGCCATCCTCAAGCGCCTCGATGCGCGCAACCGGATGCACGCTGCCGCCCTGGCCGGTGTCGACAGCACCAGCGGCTCGTTGGTCGTCCGCGAGATCCGCAAGGATATCGACGAACGACTGGCCCGCAGCAAAAGCGTGGCCGACCGCGCCCTCGCCGATTGCGAGCGGCAGATTGCCGATATCGACATCGACCCGCTCGACCCCGAGCTCGCCGGGGCGGAGACGCTCGGCCGGGTCAGTCAGACCCTGAACCAGCACAATTCGACGCTGGTGGCTTCGGTCTCGATGGCGGCGGAAGCCAAGCGCCAGTGGCGCAAGTTCCGGCTCGATCGCGGAATCGAGCGCGATGCGCTGCACCCCTCGCCTGCCAACACGGGACTGGTCCTCGTCCTGTCGGCCGCGGCAGAGGTTCTGGTGGGCACGTTCGTCTACGACGGCGCGGCCGATTCCTCGGCGGTGGCTTTGTTCTATGCCGGCGGAGCCTCCGGCATCGTCATGGGCGCCGGATTGGCCACGGGTTGGGCCCTTCGATACGCGGTCCATCCTTCGGAAGGCAGGCATCGCCTGTCCCGGCTGATCGGCAGCCTGTCGTTCGTCGCCGCCGCGCTGGGGGTCACCACCGTCGCGCTGACCATCGGCCGGTATCGCGATCAGCTCGCGGCCTACACCGTCGATGCAACGGTTGTTCCCAGGCTCGACCCGTCGATCGTCCTGCGACCATGGGATTGGCTGCAGCTCGGCACTCTTGACGGCATGCTGATGACCGGCATGACCCTCGGTCTGGGAGTCGTCGCGGCCATCAAGGGCTGGAGGGGTTTCAGCGACCCGATCCCCGGCTATTCGCGGGTCGACCGCAAATGGCGGCTGGCCGCCGGCGACGCTCTCGAGCGCCAGCAGGAGCTGCGCGCGGCTTTCAACGCCGTCATCGATAATGCCTCGGCAGAGGTGGACGAGGAGCTGGCGCGCCAGAAGGCGCTGTGCGCCGCAGCCGAGGCCCACGCCCGCGAGGGCTTCGCCACTGCACGCGGTCACCGGGTTACCGGCGAGCGGCTCGTCGATATCGGCAACGCCTCAGTGCGTGGAGCGCAGGAGGCTTTCCAGGAGATCCGCCCGGAGCTGCCCGCATACTTCGCGGACAGCTACTACACGGCGAGCGACATTCCTCCGCTCGAAATCGACCCGGATACGCTCCAGGCGGCCGCTTCGGCGCGACGCGGGATCTACGATCGCAATCGCACGGCCGCGCCCGGCATCAAGCGCTCGCTGGTCCAGGTCCGCGCGCGGCTTTCGGCGATCGTCGAGGAAGCCATTGCTCGAGCAACGGGCCTCGACCCCGAAGAAGCGGAACGGCAGGCCCGCTCGAAGCTCTCGGGAGGTGACCAGTGAATCGGTTGCTTCTCGCTATAACGGCCGTCGTCACGATTGCCGTGGTGGCCGTCCTTGCGCCGAAGGTGATGGGAGCCGGCTCGGCCGTCCCCACCGCGCTGCGCGACGCCAAGGGTTGCCTAAGGAGCGCGCCGCCCGCGCAGACTCATACCGTGCTGATCGATTTCACCGATCGCCCGCTGGGGGAGCACCTTACCCATCTCGAGGCGTTGAAGGGCAGCCTCCTGCGGGAGACCCCGCTCAACGCCAAGATTCTGGTAGCGGCGCTCACGCCGGATGCCCTGCATGGGCCCGTCACGCTGCTGCTCGAGGTCTGCAATCCGGGCACGAAAAGCGGCCCGTTCAGCGAGCGACCTTCCTCGGCCCCTATGGACCAGTACTGGCGTGCCCGCTTCGCGCAGCCGCTGGCCGAGAGTCTCGATCGGGCAAAGGCCCTGCCGGAGTCCAGGCAGGCAAGCCCGATCCTTGAAGGCATCACCGCGCTGAGCGGTCGTGCCGACTTTGATGGCCGAATTGCCGGCCGGCGGCTCACGGTGGTGACTGACGGCCTGCAGCTCACCCCCGGCGTCTACTCCCATTTTCGCGGGGGCGATCTCTGGAAAGCGTTCCAGACTTCGGCATTGCCGGCTTCCACGCAGGCCGATCTGACCGGTGTCCAGGTTGAGATCGTCTACCTGCGCCGACCGGAGTTCGCGCAGCGCCAGACCGACCAGCACAGGGCTTTCCTGCGGCGCTGGCTGGAAAGCCGAGGAACCGCGACGGTTACATTCCGTGGCGCGCCCTCCCCCGCTCTCAAGCGGCCGTAGGAGGCGCCATGATCAAGACCCTTCTGGGCGTTGCCCTGCAAATGATCGTCGCCGCCGCGCGGATCACCATCATGGCGGCAGTGGCTGTGATTACCCTGGCCGGGCGCCTCCTGGCGGCAGCGATCGGCGCCCTCTGGCGCCACCGTCACGCTTCTCTGTCCGGTGCCGCCGCACCGGAGCCTGGCAATGCAAAGCCTCAGCCACCTGCAGCTCAGCCCCGCCTCCGGGGACATCGACCCCGTCCATTCAAGTTCTGAGGAGGTTCGCCATGAAAACCCATCTTTCCGCAAGTTCGCTGATAGGTAACGGCGCGGCCCTGGTCGGGCTTGCGCTGGGGGGCGCGTTCGCCGGCGACTGGCTGGGCCGAAAGCTCGGCTACCAGCCGGGCCTTATCTGCGGGATGCAGGAGACGGTTTCGGTGCTTGCCGCCACCGGCGGCGTGGTCATCGGCGCAGTCGGCGCCGTGATCTGGGTGTTGTCCGGCCTCAGGGATGCTGCGGGGCTCGCCCTGCTGGCGGGTGCTGTTCTGCTCGGCGTCCTACCCGGGGTCCTGCTGCAGTATCTGGGCCGGATCGCGGAGGTCACATGCGGTCAGGCATCGTGAACCCGCTTGCCGTCCAGCTGCCGCATCAGAATCTCGACGCGTGCTTCAATATCAGGGGTGAGCGGTATTCCCCGTTTCCTGTCACGTTCGAAATTCCGCATGCAAGCGTCGATGAAGTCGTCGCCCAAAGGTTTCCCCGACCGGAAAGCCGCCCGCGCGCGGGCTCGATCCTCACGAGCGAATTTCCAGTCCTCGTACCACCACCGTATCATCTTGATCATGCTTTATAGGATGGGGTCCAAGACTGATGTCATCAAGTGAAATTGAACAAAATACATCAAACGACCTTGATGTCGCCATCAGCCAGGTAAGGATTAACGCGGATATTGCCACCGAGAACCTGAAACAACTGGTCAACGCGGCGTTCGAGGACCCGGAACGGGCCTACGGCGTTCTCCGGCAGCTTGGTGCCGCGGGGCGCACCGAGAAAGCCATCACGATGCTGGCCGGCGATCGGGCGCATTGGCATTTCGGAGCACAGAAGCGGCCGTTTCTCGGGCTCTTTGCCTCCCGCGATCCGGATGTGAAGGCCGCCCATGCCCGACTGCCTGATGCGCTCCGCCGCCTCGGCGAGGTCCAGGGCCAGCTCCGGTCGCTGGTGGAAGCGCGCCGCAAGCGCATCGTCGACGACGATACGGCTGCGACCTCACAGGCCTTCGGAAGGTCGGACCAGCCTGCCCAGAAGCGCGGCAGAAAATTCCCCGGTTCAGCCGACTGATTGCCGCTCCGAAAAGCAACTCCCCTCCCCTGACCCGACATGGAGCTTATCCTCTTGGACGTGATCCGACTGATTGTTATGGCCATAGTCCAAGTCCTGAAGGGAACCGGCAAAGCAGCATTCTGGCTGCTGCGCTCGCTTTTCCGGATATCGCGACGCGGTATCCGAGCGGCGTTTCGCCCGCGATCCATCACGCATGGCAGCGCCCGCTGGGCTACCTATTGGGAAACCTGGCGCGGGGGAGCATTCGGCGGAGACGGCATCATCCTGGCGAAAAGATTCGGGCGCTACATCCGCCTGAACCGCCCAGGCTATGCGCTCGTCGTGGCCAAAACCCGGGCCGGCAAAGGCGCTGGAATCATCGTGCCCAGCATTCTGTCCGCCAGGGGCAGCGTGATCGTCACCGACGTCAAGGCGGAGAACTACGACGTCACCAACCGCCACCGGCGCCGGCTGGGGCCGGTCTACAAGCTCGACATCATCGATCCCGAGGATTCCGACTGCTGGAACCCGCTCAGCATGGTGCGCATGGGCACGATCCATGAGCCGGACGACGCCCTGGCGCTCGGAAACCTGCTGATCGTCGAGGACTCCCAAGGCGCCAAGCACTGGGACTACAAAGCGCAGGAGCTCCTCGCGGCGCTGATCATCTACGTTCTCCGCAAATATGCCGATCGGCCCGAGCTGCAGACCTTGGCCAAGGTGAAAAGCCTTGTCGCCCTTGGCGTCGATGGCCTGGCCGAAGCCCTGGAGGATGCCGGCACGTTTGGATCGACAACCCTCACGAACGTCGCGAACGCCGTGCGCGGATCTGGTGGCACGGATGAGGTGCGCTCGATCGTGTCAAACGCCGACAAAGCCTTGGTGCTGTTCGAAGGGAACCGCCCTGGCGGCATGGTGACCCGGGCCACCGATTTCACGATGGACGTGTTCAAACAGTCCACCGCGAGCCTCTACATCATCGTCGAGGAGGACAAGCTCGCCGTTTACGGCACCTTCCTGCGCGTCGTGGTCGGGTCCGCTCTGATGGCGCAAACCCGAAACAAAGCAGGCGCCCCTACCCACAAGCCGTTGTTCATCGTCGATGAAGCCGCCGCGGTTGGGAGAATTCCCGAGCTCGAGACCGGCGCGGGCTACCTCGCGGCCTATGCCCGACTGCTCTTCATTTTCCAGGACATCAACCAGATCTACCGGACATACGCCAAGGGCAAGTCGGTGATCGCCAACGCCGGCGCCTTCGCGGCTTTCGGCGTTCGAGAACTCGATACGGCCAAGACACTGTCCGAGATGATCGGCCGAAAAACCGAGGTTAGCCATTCGGAGGGCGTCTCTCAGGCCAACACCGCGCTGCTGAACCACCAGGAATCTTCCGGCCGCTCGGAAACGGGGCGCCCGCTCATGGACCCTTCGGAAATCCTCCGCATGGATCAGCGCGAGTTGCTGCTCTGGATCGACGGGGTACGGCACCCGATGAAAGTGCGGAAGCTCGAATATTTCCGCGAGTGGCGATACGCGAACATGTGGGATTACTGGCGCGGGCATGACAAGCCGAAGCGGCTCACCATCTACCGCTACCGGACCGATCCCTAGATTCCTGCCGAGACGTTGGTCACTCCTGAGCATCAGGCCCTTGGCGCCGGCCGCGATCGACCTCAGTCTTTCATCATAACCATCTCCCCTCCCGTTCGGCCTCCGGCCCCGCATCGCCCCACGGCGCATGTGAGGGCAATTTAGAGGAACTCATTGCCGCGCAACCACCCCCTGTCCCTCCTTCTCTGCGACATGATCGCATCCGGGCGCCGCGACGTGGCTCGAGCCCTGTTGCTCGAGCCCGATATCGACGTGAACGTGGTGACCGGTGATGGTCTTACCCCGCTGCTGCTCGCGGCCGAGACCCGTCAACCGCATCTCGTGGCGCTGATCCTGGCACTCGGCGCCGAACCCAATGCCGCCGATAGGTTCGGCCGAACCGCGCTGATGCGGTCGGCCAGGCTCGACGACACGCAAAGCCTGACCTGGCTGCTGCGCGAGGGCGCAACGCTCGATCTCGCGACGCGCAAGCAGCGATGGACTGCCTTGATCTGGGCCGCCCGCTACGATGCCGACAAGGCGGCAGCCATGCTGCTGACCGCCGGCGCCGATCCGACTCTGCGTGATCGGGATGGCCACGACGCCGCCACCATCGCGGCCAATCACGGCAGCCGGGCATTCTTGGCTACGCTCGACAACGTCACCACATGACCCCGCCCCTCGCGGGGTCATGTTTCTATGGGCGTCCTAAAAATCCAACCACCTTCGGCTCCGGCCACCGCCGCGCGTGCGGCCAAAGATGCGGCTAAGCCCAAGCAGCTCCTCCAGGCGCCTCGAGCCTCGCTGCCGGCTGAGACTAAACCCCGCCAGGATCTTCTCGATCTCGGCGTTCAGCGCGCGGGCCTGAGCCGCCCTCTTCCGCAGCAGTTCGCTCTGCGCCCTCGCCAACGCCCCCTGCCCCGGCATCCGGGTCTCCAACTGGCGCCGGGCCCGTTCCGCACGGGCCCCCTTGTCGCGGATCCTCGCCTGGCGGGCCTCGTAGTGATCGGCGCGCTCCCGGGTCCGGTACTGCTCGCCTCCCACAAGCTCGCGGATGAATGCCGCCCGGGTCCGGCGCTGGTCGATGCGGGGATAGTCGATATCGCGTTGCCGCTTCTCTCGATCGGGTGACGAGCGAAACTGGCCGCCGCTGGGTCGGGCGGTGGGCCTGGTCTTCCGGCTGCTCGGCGGCACATACCCGTCGCGGGCGGCTCGCCCGTCCAGCTGGCGGGCCCTCGGCCCGATGTGGGTTTCCGGCTTTCGGTTCAGCTCGGCCGCCTTCTGGCGGTTGCCCTCGGCGGTCGCCTGCGCGCGCTGGGCCTCGAGGGTCCGGTGATCGACACGCTCGCGACGTTCCGCCCGCGACAAGGCCAGGTTCTGCGCGTCCGACCAGGCCGCGCGCCACGTTTTCAGAAGCGAATCCGAATTCCACTCGCGCGTTTTGACCCGCCGAAGGCCATCCTCGGTAGCCTGGCGAAGGCTAAGCAGAACGTGGGCATGGTGATTGCGCGGGTCGTCGCCCTTTTCGGGCACGGGCGCGTGAATGGCGATGTCGGCCACCATCCCCTGCGACACGAACTGCTCGGTCACGAACGCCCGGACCAGCTCCAGTCGGCCGGCGTCGTCAAGCTCGTGCGGCAGCGCGATGTTTATCTCGCGCGCAAGTTGGGCGTCCTTCCGGGTCTCCATCGCCTCGACGTGGTTCCAGAGTCGCTCGCGGTCGAGCAACCATTCGGCGCACCCCTCGGGGGCGAGGATCTCGCTGTGGACCACGCCCCGCCGCCCGCTGAAGTCGGCCACCTGGCCGGAACGAGCATCGGTGAGCTTCTCCCCTGCCCTGTAAGCGGCCATCGCGACGACGTTGCGGGGCTTCCCTTCGCGCCCTCCACGCAGGGGCGATCGGCCGACGATTTGGACACTCAAGTGGTACGAGGCCATCCGCTCCTGCCGAATTCATGATGTCGCCGACAGGCGACGCTATCGCGCCATCAGCCACGTCCCCGTAGCGGCGCGGCACCTATGTTGCGGAGCAATGTATAAGTGCGCCATTACCTTTTCAACGTTCTTTTATCCCCGCCTCCGTGGCTTCTATGCCAGTGCTGAAATGACACCTGCCCGCAATCCAGGCAATTCAGAACGCAAGCGGCATGGCGTAGCTACTGAAGTGAGCCGCGCCGTCAGGGCACGGCCTCAGCGGCTCACCAACGCGCCAAACATGGCCTTGTCGTCATCATCCGGACCGTCGTTGGTCTCGGGATGCCGGGCGGGCTTTAAATGCGTCTGAGGCAGCCGCATCCCATTGCACGATCACGCGCCTACGGCGCGATCTTAAAAACCCAGGGGGCAAGCCCCCTGGACCCCCACCCTTCGTGCCTTCGCCCAATAGAGCGGAGCGACGCGGGGGCCTCATTGCCGGCCCCCGGACCCCCGCTAGGATTTTCAACTAGAGAATGGTGGATTGTATACGGCTGCTTGAGGAGGCACTTCGATTTCCTTGCCAGCCAAAACGCAGTAGATTGGCGGCGCGGTACAGCCGGGGACGGCGATGACCGTCTAGAGAATGCCCGCCGTCAGGCGGGTTTCATTTTCGACGAATCGGAGATGCTGGATCAAAGCTACCAAGCTTTCCTGAAAATCAAAATCAAATTTAGAAAATCTGTCTGCAAGACGTTTTAGATTATGTTTTATAGGTTTTAATATAGTTTTAGGACGGTATAAGTCCGAATTCTCCTCCAATATCATTGGCTTACGGAAACGCCTTGTGGGCGATGTACGGTTTGGCGTGGGCGATGTACGGAATGTCGTGGGTGATGTACGGAATCCTGTGGGCGATGTACGGAGGCTGCTGACATATCCCCAAACGGTCCCCAGAGTTATCCACAGATCGGCCGAGCCGAATCGGCGCCCGTTTTTGTCGTGGGTGATGTACGGAGCCCACCGACAAAAATGCCTTCAGAGCTGGCTTTGCGTCCTGATTTTGGCGTGGGTCATGTACGGAAATGTGCCGCCAAAATGCGTGGGTAAAGTACGGCTGATCTCAGACAAAAACCGTGTGCCAAGTACGGAATCTGTCGCGACAAAAACCGTGGGCGATGTACGGAGCGGGTCAGACAAAAAGCGTGGGTGAAGTACGGGGTACCGACAAAACCGTCTGATTCGATGCCCGACAAAATGCGTGTGTGATGTACGGAATCGGTCCGACAAAATCAGTTGGCGAGCACGTCGAGCAAAGGCATTTCGGCTGTTTCCTGGCCTTCCACCCGGCGGCGCATGACCAGCACCTGCCCGTCCTGCCCTGGCACAAGCGACAGGTCATAGCCTGGCATGGGGAACGCGGCGGTCCGGCCGACAAAATCCTTGAGATCGCGCAGGAAGAACCGCTGCTCCTGAACTGACCCGCTGCGTTTGTGCAGCTCGCGCACCGAGTATTTGGCCTCGGTCTTGCCGGCGGCCTTGCGGGCCAGCCGGTAGATGAAGCGGCCAAGCCCCGAACTGATCAGGAAGTAGTCCTCGTGCAGGGTGAGCAGCGGCAGGGTGGTATCGCTGCGGACCACGGACTCGTAGACCCAATCGGGGATGGTGATCTCGATCTTGTCGATCTTGTTGGTGCCGGTCCGGCTTTTGACCTCGTAGCCGCCGATGAGCGGCCGGCTGTCGACCTGTCGGCGCTTGCCGCCGGAGAGGTTGACCACCTTGATGGTTGTCTTGGTCAGCCGGTCGAGCGCGGCCTCGAGATCCTCGTAGGATTTGCCGCCGTCCGATCGCCGGCAGAACTTCAGGATCTGCGATGCGCTGGGGCGGTAGTGGCGAGGGGGCAGCGTAGGCTTGAGGCCTTTGGCATCCTGCTGGCGGAAGTTCTTCACCTCTTCGGCCAGGTAGCTCACCATGTTGAGGAAGATGTCGTAGTCGAACACCGTGGCGAGCCCGCTCTCGGCGCCGCCTTCGATGGTGATCAGGCTGTCCTTGAGCTCATACTTGATGACCCCTACCCGCTGCTGCTTGCTGAGGCTGAACGGCGCCACGTCCATCAGGTTGATGTCGTCCTTGATGGGCGCGTCGTAGATCATCGGAACGAAGAACATCAGCTGCGAGTCGCCGGACGGCGCGGCGCGCAGGATCCGCTTGGGCGGCAGCTCGTTGTCGAGCGCGCCGCCGATATCATCCTTTACCGCAGCCATGCGGATGGCCTCGCCCAGGGCGGCGATCGAAGACTGCAGGTCATCAGAGGTGTTCGGATTGATCTTGAGATCCGACCACACCCGCCGGGAATAATAGCGCCTCAAGCGGCTTAGGGCGTCACGGTTCAGCTCGGCCCGCTCGCGCTCGTTCGCGTCCGCGTACCGGTTGGCGACGTCTTGGAGGTAGGTGTTCTTCTCATGCAGCGACAGCGCCGAGAAGGCGGCGCGGGACATGAGGGTAAGGGGCTTTCTGGCCATGCTCCCCTACCCTACCCCGCGCTTCGATTCGCGCCAAGCGATGTGCCTATAATTACCACTGTACAATGATGCCATGATACAATGACGGCTAGGTCTGAACCTCGCGTGTTAGCTGGGCTATCGACTTCAATCCGCGCTTTTTCAGGAGCAGGTCCAGCCCCTCGAGAATAAGCCCGTGGATGCTGCCGCGCTCATGGAACGCGAGTTCGCGCAGCTGGTCATGGACCGGCGGCTCGAGATAGACTGCGACCTGCTTGGTGCGGTCCACCAGCCTCCCCTTCCCGGCTTCCTTGGTCTTCGGCGCGGCGACACGGGTCGCCGGTCGTCCGGTGTCCAGGGTCACGACGCGGCTGGCCGCCTTCGGCGCCGGCTGTACCTCGGGTTCGGGCGCCGGGGTGGTTTCCGGTTCGGCAGCGGCCTGCTGGATCGGCTCCGGCTGACTGATGATGTCTTTGAGGTTGAGCTTAGGCTGCCTTGACATGGGGGATCACTTTCGTGCGGTTCGCGGTCCAGGCCCAGAGCTTGCGGATCTCTTCCGCTGCCGGTCCCGTGGGGTTCAATTCGGTGACGCCCTGCCCGAAGCCGATCGCGTCCTGGTGATCGTTGCGCATGACGATATTCACGTCTGCGAGCATGCCCAGCACCGCGAGGCCTTCGGCCGTGTCGCGCACCCGGTAGCTGCGCGGCGGGGTCTGGTTCAGCACGAACGCAAACGCCTTTTCGAGGCGTTGAATGGCGGCGAGGGTCGGCTTGAACGCGCGCAGGTCGGCGGGGGTCGGCCGGCACGGAACAAGGCACAGATCCGCCGCTCGGATGGCGGCCGTGGTGCCGGGATTGTCCACGCCGGGCGTGTCGAGAAACACGTAATCGTAGTCGGCGCTTTTGAGCTTCTGCAGTACGCTGTCGAGCTTGTCGGCGGCGACCTGCGCCACTTCGGGCGCCTCGGCCGTGCGGCTCTGGGCCCACTCGGAGACCGTCCCCTGACGGTCCATCTCGAGGATGCAAATGCTGTTGCCGGCTTCCTGGGCAGCGACGGCGAGCGAGATGCAAAGCGTGCTCTTGCCGCTACCGCCTTTCTGGGTCACGAATGAGATCACCTTCATCGGCGGAGTTCCTTGTCGTTGTAATCATTGGTTTATGGTATCCCACTATCCAATGATCATTGTGCGGTGGTGTCATGGTGCCGTTGGATTGTGGCGTCCCATGATCGTGTGGTCCCATGATACAATGATGATGGTATGCGCGCCGACTGGTTAATGCGGCTTTAAGCAATTCCGGCCCGAGCCATGTGGCTCATTGGACACTGGTATCACAGGACACAATGATACCATGACGCTCTGAATTGTCGGACGCTACCACTATACAACGACACAACCATCATGGTGCGGTGGTATCCCATGATACCACCATCATGGGACCGGCGCAGAGCGCCGCAGCAATCGAATCGATCCTGAGCGTCATTGTATCATGGCATCATGGGATGCCATGACGAAAGGGCGGCTAACCGCCCTTTTCCAGCCGGCGCCGCGCTGTGCTGACGTGCCCGGCATCAAGCTCGATGCCGATGAAGCCCCGGCCGAGTTGGTTCGCCGCCACCAAGGTCGAGCCGGACCCGGCGAACGGGTCGAGCACCAGATCTCCCGGCCGGGTGAGGGCGGCGATGATCGGCGCCAGCGCCTCGGTGGGTTTCTGGGTCGGATGCAACTGGTTGCCGGTGTAGGCCCATGGAAGCACGTCGGCGATCGGGGAGGGCACCTTGGGGCGGCCTTTGGCAAGCACATAGGCCTGCTCGTGGCGGGCCTCGAACGTGCCGACCCGGGAGGCATAGCGCTTGGGGAACACCAGGTGCGCCACCGGGCGGAGGCCTGCGGCCCGCCAGGCGGCCATGAACTCGTCGACCACGTGCCAGCCGTAGAAGCTGACGCACAGGCTGTCGGGTTTCATCAGGCGGGCGACCCCGGCGAACGCGGGCTCCAGCCAATCCGTGCGATTGTCGTTCGCGACCTTACGCCCGGCGCGGTCGCGGTAGTTGCAGCCGTAGGGCGGGTCGGTCAGCACCAGGTCCACGCTGGCGGCGGGGAGGGTGGCCATCACGGTCACGCAGTCGCCGTGCAGGATGCCAGAGGGCAGGGCAGGGGCCTCGAGGATCTCCGGCACGGGGCCAAGCCGCCGGGGGCGGGCGAAGCGGCTCATGAGGCTGCTCCTTCGCCCGGGTCGTCGATCATCACGTCGATGATGTCCTCGGGTTCGCCCTCGAAGCATCGATCGCCGAATGTGCTGTACAGATACCGGGCGATGTCCTCGGCGGTCTGCTCGTCGCGGGCGACGATCTCGCGGCTGACGAAGCGGCCCAGCATCAGGCGCACCTCGAATGGCCGGGGGGCCATTAGGCCCCTCCTTCTCGGATTGCTCTTTGCGGGTGCGGATCACCAGGCGTCCCGTGACCGGAATGGCCTTCAGGCTGAGGTTGAAGCCCTTGCCGTCCTTGTGGGGCCAGAGGGCGCCGATTTCCGTCCAGGTGGCGTTCTCGCCCTCGCCGTCCACGATCGATACGACGTGCGAGGGGCGGTTGCTGGTTGTGGTCATTGTGGGGGTCTCCCGTTTTGGTTTTTCCGGGCTGCGCCAATCGCGGCCGGTCGGGTGAAAACGGCGACGGAACGCACAAGCCGACCCGCAAGGAGGCTCCGGCCGAGGATGTCCCTCCGGGAAACGGCTGGATGCCTTGCGGGGCGGCGCGTCCGGCGCATCACTCCGACCGTGCTGGCCGCGCGGTGCACAACTTCCGGGAAACCGGGCTGACCCTCTGACCAGACTGCACCCCGCCTGTTCGCTCGCTATCGAACCGGGAAGGGCAGGGGAGACGCGGGGACGGCGGCGCTCCAGCCCCACGTTGCAAGGGCGCCAGCCGCCTGTCAGGCTGACCGTTCATGGGCCACTGGCAGCAGATCGGCGAAGAGAACCGGAAGGTGCGGGACGAACGGTCCCGCTGGCCGTGGTGGCGCCGTCATGGCCTGCTGCTGCTCGCCGTGCCGGTGTCGGCCCTGCTCTGGCTGCTGCTGCTCGCGCCGGTCTGGCGCCGCCTGTTGTAAGATTGCCGCCGTGGGTGCCGCCAAAGAGGGCAGGGGACGCTGACGTTTCAGGGCTTTAGGGGCATGCTGACGTCATGCGCTTCCTCGCCCTCGCCGCCGTGTTGGCCCTGCTGGGTTCGGCCGCGCATGCGCAGACCCCCACGGCCGTGGATGTGGCGACGGTCTCCATGACCCCGGCCGGTGTGTCGCGGTTGGTGACCAACACCATTTGCGCGACGGACGGCCGCGATCTGGTCTGCGACGGGGGTGCGCAACTGCTGCCCAATGGGGTGATTTCCACCACGGGCCTGACCGTGAACGGTGTGGCGATCACTGGCTCCGGTGGCGCTGCCAGTCCCACGAACGTACCTGCGTTCAGGGCACATCGAAATGGTATCAATCAGACGGTAACGGCTAACGCATTTACAAAAATTCAGTTCACGACGGAAGATTTTGACACTACATCCAACTTCGACATTCCCACTAGTCGCTTCCAGCCAAATGTTCCGGGAAATTATCTGCTAATATCGTCAGTATCGTGCAATCACTCCAACTCGGGCTATTGTCTCGCCAACATTTATAAAAATGGCTCGCGTATCGCTGTGAACGGAAGCAACAGCGTTCCGAACCCATCGGACTATATTGTCGCTTCATCAGTGCTTACGTATATGAATGGTACTACCGATTTTGCAGAGGCGTACGTATATATTAATGACACACTGCTGAATGGTACAGCTATAACGACGTTCTTTTCGGGCTCACTGCTTGCCAGCGGAAACGGCCTGATTTCCGGCAGTACAGCGCTCGGCGACCGCATCACCTCCGGCACCACCTCGGGCGTAGTGGCCATGGCGGGCGGCACGGTCAGCTTCACCACCGGCGGCACCTCGGGCACCGCCTACCTCGACACGGTCGGCCGCTTCGTCGGGGCAGGGGTGTCCACCACCGGAGCCATTTCGGCGACCAGCATCTATTCGGGCGCCTCGTTGCAACTGGCCAGCCCCACGGCGGTCACGGCCTGCACCAGCACCGCCGCCGGGACCATTCGCTACAACAGTCCGACGACGACACTGGAGCTTTGCACCGGCTCCGGCTGGCAGCCGATGGGGGTGGGGATTCCGGCGGGGACGATCTCGGCGTTCGCCAGCACCACCTGCCCGACCGGCTGGAGCGAATACACCGCCGCGCGCGGTCGATTCCTGCGCGGGATCGATAACGGCGCGGGAAATGACCCGAGTGGTACGCGCGCTCCTGGGAGTACGCAGGCTGATTTGCTCGCCAGCCACTCGCATGCCAGTTCCTTGCCGACATTATCATACCCGTCATTGGGTAATCCTGATGCGGCCGGTTATACGACAGTGTCTTCGATCGGCGCATTTTCTCAGCCTACTTCTTCAGCTGGTGGCGCTGAAACCCGCCCCAGAAACGTCGCGGTCACCTATTGCCAGTTCAATGGCACCAGCAACGGCTGGAACAACCCGCTGTCGGGCGGAAGCACCGTCGCGGCAGGCTCGACCGGTCAGCTGCAGTACAACACAGGCAACTCCTTCGATGCATCCGCCGGGCTGACCTGGACCAACTCGGCCAGTCTGCTCACCGTGACCGGGCAGATTTCCGCGACGAACATCTCGGTGACCGCGCTGACCGTGAACGGGGTGGCCATCACCGGCGGGGGAGGGGTCTCGCGGCTGGCCAGCATGACCGATGTGACCACCACCGGCGTGGTCAGTGGCAGCGTGCTGGCGTTCAACGCCGCGACCTCAAGCTGGACGGCCTTGCCGATTCAGCAGGTGATGAGCACGACGACCATCGTGAGCGGGTGGCCAGACGCTCTGCAATGCACATTGGGCGGTCAAGCTGATACGACCGTCTTTTACCTAACTTACGCCCCCCATAGCAATGGACGCTATTATTATCGAGCTATGATAGCGGCAGTTTCTGGTGGCAACGAAGTTGCGTTGGAAATAGCATTCACGAACACAGGTAGCTACCAGAGCTTTTATGCAAGCTCGCCAAGCTATACAAGCGCAGGGAATTGTGCGGCGAAATCAATTTCAACTTTGTATGCTGAAGGCAAGGGCTTCAATTTCATCGGCGCAGCCAACGCCAGCGGCAGCACTGCCCTCGGTGACCGCATCACCTCCGGCACCGCCTCGGGCGTCGTCGCAATGGCGGGCGGCACGGTCAGTTTCACCACCGGCGGCACTTCGGGCACCGCCTATCTCGACACGGTCGGCCGGTTCATCGGGCCCGGGGTCAGCGCCACCGGCACCGTCAGCAGCTCCAAGGTCGCGACCAACGACGTGAAGCTGTCCCAAGTTGGGGGAGAGTGCTCGACGCCGGACGACTATGGACGATTTTTCCGCAACCCGACCACTGGCCGATTCCAGCTGTGCATGCCGCGACCCTAGCGCCGTAGCGTAGCCTTCCGTCCCGTCCTGCCTGGATTGACGCGACCGAGGATATGCGGTGTCATTCCGTTGCGTCCCAAGAGACGCCGGCACCTGCCGAGATAACCGACGGCGCCAAGCGAACGTTGAAGAGAAAGAGAACAGCCCCGGCTCCAGCCGCGCCGCGCTGCCATTTCACCTTCCGCTGACCGCCAGCGCGCTCGCGCGCGGCTGCAACTCGTATGGAGGTAGGCATGCGCCTGGCCCTTGTGAACAATGAACGCGCCCTGCCTACGCGGGGCGCCACTGGGCATTGCCCGGTCTGTGGAAGCGATGTCATCGCCCGCTGCGGTGACGTCAGGATTCACCACTGGGCTCACCGGGGCCAACGCGTGTGCGACCAATGGTGGGAGCCCAAGACAGATTGGCATTATGCCTGGCAGGCCAGATTCCCGCTCGCCTGGCAGGAGCGGATTCAGGCGTCGCAGACCGGAGAGCGCCACGTCGCGGACGTGCTGACCGAGCATGGGCTTACCCTGGAATTCCAGTACTCGCATCTCGATCAGGCTGAAATCGCGGCGCGGGAGGCCTTTTACGGCGACATGCTGTGGGTGGTGTCAGGCGCCAGGCTGCAACGCGACTTTCCGCGATTTGCCAAGGAAATGCAGGAGCGGGCGCGCTCCGGTCGGCATGCGTTCCTGCTGAATTTCCCAAAAGAGGTCTTCCACTCGAACTGGACGCGCTGCAGCAAGCCAGTGTTCTTCGACTTCGACGGGGCAAAGACGGGGTTCAACCCGGAACTGGCGGCTCTGACAGTGCCGCTCTGGTGCCTTCTCCCCGCGATCGGCTCGCGCGCGGTCGTCCTCAAGATCGGCCGGGAGGAGTTTGTCGGCACCGCGCACGGCAGTGCGACCATCATGACCCCGGAGGTCAAACGCGATTATGATGCTGTGATCGCAGGTGTCGCAAAACAGGCGGCGGAAGAACGACTCTATGCCTCGCGGCGGTATACCCTTACTTGGCGGCCGCGCGGGCGGCGTGCCAGGTTCTAGCCCCGAACGACAGGTAGCTCCTGCCACTGCGTCGTGTACCGCGGGGATCTCCGCTCGAACTTGGTCTGCCAGTCCCGCTTCACCCCGGCTGCGGCCGGAAAGAGCGTGCCCCGGCCATACCGCTGATTCAGCGAATCCAGCGCCCCCATCAGCGCGGCCCGCTTCTCTCGGTCGAACCCGACCAGCAGGCTTTTTTGCGCCGTCTCGATCGGCATCAACTCGGTGAGCACCAGCCCGGCCTTGGCGTAGCGGAACCCGTCCTGCCAAGCGGCTGCGGCGGCTCCGATCGCGGCGGTCACCAGTTCATGGGTGTCGTCGGTCGCCTCGAGGAACGACAGCGCCTTGCCGACATGCCGGAAGGGGTCGCCGTTAAACTTGTTGGTGTGCATGAACACGTAGCCCTGCACGGCCGCGACGCGGTGACGGCGCAGTTTCTCGGCCGCGCGGGTCGCGTAAGCCGCCACGGCCTCGCGCATCTCCGGGAACCGGACGATCGACCGGCCGAAGCTGCGGGTCACGGCAATGCCTTTGCGCTGCGGCGCCACGGATTCCAGCGGCAGGCAGGACACCCCGTTTAACTCCAACACCATCCGCTCGCCCACGACCGTGAGCATCTGGCGGGCATAACGCGGCGCCATGTCGCGAAGCTGCCCCACGGTGCCGATCCCGGCCGCTGCCAGCCGGGCGGCCGAGGCCTTGCCGATGCCCCACAGGTCTTCCACCGGGATGCCCGGCAAAAGGCTCTCGCGCAGCACCTCGTCGGTGAAGTCGCAAACCCCCTGAAGCTCCGGATGGTTTTTGGCGGCTCGGTTGGCCAGCTTCGCCAGGGTCTTCGTCGGGCCGATGCCGACGCAGGTGGGGATGCCGGTCCACTCACGAACTCGCGCGCGGATTTCCAGGCCGTAGGCAGCGCGGTCGGTTTCCCGGATGCCGGTGATGTCCAGAAAGCTTTCGTCGATCGAATAGACCTCTACCTCCGGCGCGAACTGGTGATAGATTGTAAGCGCGTAGCCGGGACCGTTCAGGATTTGAAGTTCCAGGGCATGAGCTGGTCGAGCTGAGAGATTGGCCAGCGGTCGGCGATGCGCTTCAGGGTCTGGGTCAGCCATGCGAACGGGTCGACATCGTTCATGCGGCAGGTCTGAAGCAGCGTCGCGATGGTTGCCCAGGTCCGCCCGCCGCCGTCGCTACCAGCGAAGATTGCGTTCTTTCTGACAATGGTCTGGGGCCTGATCGCGCGTTCGACGGTGTTGGAGTCGATTTCGATCCGGCCATCGACGATGAAGCGCTCCAGGGCCTGGCGGCGCGTGATCGCATAGCGGATCGCTTCGGCCAGTTTCGATTTCCCCGGGATCCGTCGCAACTCGGCTTCCCACAGTGCGAAGAGCTCAGCGACGATCGCGGCTGACCGCTTCTGCCGGCCGGCGGCACGGATGGCCGGATCCAGGCCGCGGATTTCGTCTTCTACCTTCCACAGCTCGGCCATCACGGTCACGGACTGCGTGGCGATCCTGGATGTCCCGTTGATATGGAGCTCATAGAAGCGCCGGCGCAGATGCGCCCAGCAGCCGGCGAGCGTGACGGTCTCGTTGGTGCCGGCCTTCGCCTTCGCGAGTTGCGCATAGGCCGCGTATCCGTCGACCTGCAGGATGCCGGCGAAGCCTTTCATATGGCGCGCGACGCAATCCCCGCCGCGACTATCCTCGAAGCGATAGGCGACCATGGGCGGCGACGTGCCGCCAAAGGGCCGATCATCGCGTGCATAGGCCCATAGCCAGGCCGTTTTCGCCTTGCCGCTCCCCGGCGCCAGAGTCGGCAGGGTGGTCTCGTCGGCGAAGATCCGCTCGGCCTGCTTGATGCGCTCCAGAACGTAATCGGCCAGAGGCGTGAGTTCGAAGCCGACCTTGCCCATCCATTGCGCCATCAGCGACCGGCTGAGCTCGACCTTGTCACGGGCATAGATCGCCTCCTGCCGGTAGAGCGGCAGGCCATCGGCATATTTGGAGACCGCGATCTGGGCCAGCAGCGCCTCGCTCGGGATGCCGCTTTCGACCAGATGGGCCGGCGCCGGCGCCTGGATCACGCCGTCACGACCCCGGAAGGTGTATTTCGGGCGACGGGTCACGATCACCCGGAACCTGGCTGCCGTCACGTCGAGGCGCTCCGAGACGTCCTCGCCGATCAGCACCTTTTCCAACCCTTCGCAGCCGGGCGGGATCTCCGGTTCGATCACGTGCTCGATGCGCTCCAGATGCGGAGCAAATCCCTTCCGCGGCCGCGGCGCGCGCTTCGGGCGATCCGCGTCGGCCGCCTGCAGTTCCTCCTGGATCACTGCCAGGCCTGTCTCGATCTCATCGAGCACGAAGGCATACTGGTCGTCGTCCAGTCCCGCGCCGCCAAGCCGCTCCGAGCGCCGGCCGTAACGCGCCCGCTCCAGCATCTTCACGATCGCCGTCAGCGCCGCGATCCGCTCGTCGGCCGCCTTGTTCACGGCCTCCAGATGATGGCTGCGCTCTTCAAGGCGTGCCGACTGCGCTGCCATGGCGAGAACCATCGCCTTGAGCGCTTCGATGTCGTCCGGAAGCTCTGGAATGGCCGCGGTCATCACCGCGATCACAGCACAGGCCGGCGCGTTCTCCCAAGCCTTTCAAAGGCCTGATTCACTTTGCCACAGACCGCTCATCCCAATGATTGCGGCCGCCGGACCGAGGCCGAGCGGACCTTCTTCCAGTCCATCCCGTCGACCAGCGCCAGCAACTGGGCATGGTTCAGCCGGACCCGCGACGCAGACACCGGCGGCCAGCAGAACCGCGTCGTCTCGATCGTCTTGGCGTAAAGGCAGATCCCGCTGCCATCCCACCAGACGATCTTCACCCGGTCGGCTCTTTTCGAACGGAACACGTAAAGCGCCCCGTTGAAGGGATCGACGCCGCCGTCGCGCACAAGCGCCATCAACGACAGCGGCCCCTTGCGGAAGTCGACCGGCGTGCTCGCGACGTAAACCGCCACACCCGACGGGATCATGCCTGGCGAACCGCCCGCAGCACCGCTGCAAGATGGTCACTCGTGATATCGGGGCCGGCACGAACCACGACGTCGCCCATCGCGATCTCGACCAGCGCGCTGCGGGGCGCCTCGTAGCGCGTGAAGCTCAGCGGCGGGTCACCTTCGGCTGCAGGCGCGACCGCGCCGCTGGCCAATGCCTGCCGCCGCCAGCCGAACAACTGCGACGGCGCCATCCCGGCCCGGCGGGCGATCGCCGAAACATTCGCCCCAGGAGCAAAAGTCTCCGCGACGAGCCGCGCCTTCGCTTCATCCGACCAGCCCCTCCGTCCCCGCAACGGCCGGGCCTCCAAGGCATCGATCACATGACAATTTCTGTCATCAGGCATAGGCGTAGATATAGAAATTTCCATCAGCAGATCCTTCGACACCAAACAGCGCGAAGAATCTCAGATCAGCGCCAGAACCGCTACGCGGTGGCCCCTTGGCGCTTACGCCCATGTTCGTGCCGGCAGTGATCGAAGCGGCGGTCGCGGAGCCAAAGCCGGCCCAGCAGTCTGCCAAGCGTCGTCGCCGCCCGCGACGCGCTTCCAGTGGGTCCAGCGACGGAATCGAGTTCGAGATCGACGGCGTCCTAGTACGGGTCGGCTCGGGGGCGAGCCCGAAGGCGATCGCCGCGGTGATCGGCGCATTGAAGGGCGGCTCGTGATCGGCCCGACTGGGGCGGTCCGTGTCATGGTTGCAACGAAGCCGGTCGACTTTCGCAAGGGCGCGGAGGGCCTGGCCGCGCTGGTGCGCGAGAGCATGGGCGCCGATCCGTTCTCCGGCGCAGTCTATGTGTTCCGCGCGCGGCGCGCCGACCGGATCAAGCTGGTCTACTTCGATGGAACCGGCGTCTGCCTGTTCTCCAACGCTCTGCATTCATACTACACCTCTTTCCACGTCAGCTGATGGTCTTGCCTGGCTCGTATTTTCCAGACGTACGGCAACCCGATCGGCGAGCCGGTCCCATCGACTGCAATGCTTTTGCGGTAGGTTTGAATCGGGGACTTCGTACAAGTGGTAGTGACCGTTATAGGCATGGCTGGCGATGAGGCCGTGCTTGGCCCACCTGGCAACAGTATGCTCGTGGATATTGAGACGCACGGCTGCTTCCCGTTTTGTCAGCATTCCGCGCTCTCGCAGTCGGTCATAGCGTGGACGCAGCTTGTACTCGTGGGCGAGATAGGCAACCCGCTTGGACGTGAAGCGGGCGTCGTGCCGACCGCGGCGCGCGGCCTCGCCAGGGCGATATCCTTGTTGGTTGAGGAGGTCGGCGATCTCGGAATAGATGTGGCCGTCGAGGAGCCTGTCGACCAGTTCGACGATGCCGGGCTGTGTCGTGACCTGCTCGGCGGAAGATTTGGGGCTCGAGGTGGTGAGCGTCTGGATCTTGCCGCCCTTGAACCGCACATGAGCCCTGGTGAAGCCTTCCGCCGGCAGCTTGACGAGCGTGACATCCTCGATGATGTAAGCCAGCAATCGCTTGCGTTCGCGGTTTGGGGTGTCGGGATCCGCCCAGAGCTTGTTGAAGTCCACCGTCATTGCGACCAGTCGCTTATGGACGGCTTCATCGAGGATGAATTGATCGTGCTGTCGGGCGCGCTCGCGCTCTTCGCGGGCATTGGCCAGGATGCGGAGCTTCTCGTTCCATTCGCCTTCGAGCGTGTCGGCGACGAGGCGATTGTTGGGATCGACGAGCATGAAACGGCGCTGGGCGAGATCGGCTTCGGTCTGGGCACGCTCGATCGCGCGGCAGCGCAGCCGATCGGCTTCTTCATGCCGGGCTAGAATCTCCTGGCGGACTTCGAGCGCCAGTTCGACGGCAGCCGGCGTCATCTGCTCGGCAATCAGCATGCCGATGGCTTCGTCGATAGGAGGCCCGGCGATCGACTGGCACCGGGGTTCGCCGCGATAGGTATGGGCGCGATCACAGATGTACCAGGCTTCCTGCCGGCCACGCCGGGCAGCGTAGCGAACCCGGAAATGCCATCCGCATTGCCCGCACACGGCCCGGCCTTGCAGCAGCGCCGGGCCTTCTCTCGGGATTGACGCACGGGCCGTGTCATATCCATGGCCGTTCGCCTTGAGGATCTTCAGGTTCTCCTGATGTTGCTCCCAGCTGACATAACCGGGATGGGCATCGGGAATGCAGGCCAGCCAGTCGTCATTATCTCGTGCCCGCACCGTCTTCTTCCCATCGATGGTGCGCCGAAACTGTCGTCGGCCATAGGCGTAGGCGCCGGCGTAGCGCGGATTGTTGAGGACGCGCACCGCCGTCGACGCTGTCAGCGGCCGAAACACCGTCTCGCTGTTGTGCAGTCGTGACGGGAACAGAAGGCCTTCCGCGCGAAAGGCCTTGACGGTCTGGGAGGCGGAGCCGACGCGAGAGAACGTCTCGAAGAAATGCATGATCGTCTCCCTGACTTGCATGTCTGGATCGAGCGCCGCATTGCCGGAATGGTCATAGACCAGCCCGGTTGGCAGGGGGCAGCGGAACTCGCCGCGCCGGGCCTTGTTGAGGATGCCGCCGCGCAGCCTCGCCTTGATCACATGGAGTTCGGCTTCACTCATTGTTCCCTTCAACCCCAACAAAAGCCTATCGTTGAAGCTCGCCGGGTCGTAGACGCCGTCTTCATCAAGGATCAGGGTGTCGGCAAGGGCGCAAATCTCCAGGAGGCGTTGCCAGTCGGCATTGTTGCGCGCCAGCCGGGAGACCTCCAGGCCCATCACGATCCCGGCATGCCCCATGCCGACGTCGCTGACCAGCCGCTGAAACCCCTCGCGCCAAGTCGCCGACGCGCCGGACTCACCCTGATCGTTGTCGATGACGATGATCTGCTCGTCGCGCCAGCCGAGAGCGACAGCACGCCCGCGAAGCCCATATTGCCGCCTGGTGCTCTCGGCGTTCTCGACGACTTGCCGCATCGAAGATTGGCGGATGTACAGGTATGCGCCACGCTGGAGGTGATCAGGCCGGATCTTGAGGTGGGCATTCATGACGATCTCCGATCGTGGATGCTCGCGGCGATTGTCGCAAGGACGTGAACGAGGGCTGCGTGCCCGCCATGTGCCGGCCAGGCGGCCGTCGGCGGGTAGATCTGCTCTCGAGGGACGCTTGCCGTTGTGATCAGCGCCCGGGCCCATCCCCACATGCCCCGGCGCAGAAAGAACATGAGGCCACTCCGGGCCTTGAGCGGCAGCACATCGCCAAGGGCCGCCCCACGCAACACCTCGTACTGGTCCGCAATCGCTGGCGACAGGATCGAACATGCCGCTGTCGCGGCACCGTTCACCTGCCGCTTTTTTTTAGTACCCGCTCGATCGTCCTCGGATGCAGCTCGATATCGAGGTCGTGGCGGACCAGCTTCGCCAGCTCCCGAGCGCGGACGGGTTCGCCCGGGACCAGTCGAGCCTGCAGGAACGCCAGGACCTCGTCGCCGATCTTGTGGGGCCCACGGGGGCCTGGCTTTGCCGGCACCAGTCCGGCGATCCCGGCGGCGTCGAAGTTCGCCTTGGCCTGGTAGTAGGTCGGCCTGGAAACGCCATACTCGTCGGAGGCGTCCGTCACCGATACCTTGTCGATGGAGACGCGCCGCAGCATCTCGTATCTGACCTGCACAGAGTCGTGCGGATCGAAGAACTCGCTGCCATGGAACTTCGGATCGCGCACCTTGTCCGGGGTTGGATTGAAGGTGCCCTCTTCGACGAGGGCATCGGTCTTCGATCGCTTGCTGTCGTGCTTCGCCGACATCGCTGACTCCGACCGCACGACGCGGCATTGACGTAAATATGATTGCGCCGCCAACTACGGCCACGTCAAGCCTGCTTATGCAGCCGGCTCGCGCCAAATCGCCTATAAAACAAAGTATGACACTCATAAGAACACCTCACGCGGCGTAATCCACTTTACATATGCGGCATAATCGCCCTTACGGACTGCCGCGCGATCGCGTCACCGACTTGCCGGAAAGGCGATCCACCAGGTCGACCAGCTCTATCAAGTCGGCGGCCCGCAAAGGCGGGCGCCCATGGCCCATGACGACTTCCGGATCCAGACTCACAAGGTCAGTCCATTGCGGAGGGACAGACCAGACAGCGCTGTCGTCGGCCTGCAGCAAAACGCGTTCGCCATGGCGGTTGTACCGCCGGCCGACGCAGGGCAACTTCCGTCTGAACAGAGGGTGAAACGGATGCGTGACCCGCACTAACTGCTGATCTGTACCGGGCGTGGCTGCAATCTCATGTGAGGTACAAGAGATTGGAGAAGGGACGCTTCGTCTGGCCGCCGATCGTGGATGGCGGAATGCGCCTGAGCGCAGCTCAGCTGGCGTTGCTGATCGAGGGGATCGACTGGCGCAGAACCATCGCGGCCGAGGAGACGAAACAGCCGGTTTTTGCGTGAGAACGCCCTGTCTTTTCTATGCAAATCAGGTGCTTTTGGTAATCTGAGGCATGTCGCGCGGCGCTGCTGATTTGCCGGAAGATCCTGCTGAGCTTCGCCGGCTTCGGGTCGTGTCCCATAGCGTGGTGTAGCTGAGGGTGGTCATCGGGGATTGCCGGTTAGGTTTGGGTTGCGAACGCCAACCCTGACCCGAGAGATCCCCGATGACCGATGAGATGATGAACCTGCGCGGGCTGCTGGAGAAGAGCCCCGACGCCGATCTTCTGCGCGAGATGATCGGCTTTGCCGCGCAGCGCCTGATGGAGCTTGAGGTCGGCGGGCTGACCGGCGCCGGCTTCGGCGAGAAGAGCCCGGAGCGGCTGGCCCAGCGCAACGGCTATCGCGACAGGGATTGGGAGACGCGCGCCGGCACGGTCGAGCTGCGCATCCCGAAGCTGAGGAAGGGCAGCTATTTCCCGGGCTTCCTCGAGCCGCGGCGCATGGCCGAGAAGGCGCTCACCGCGGTGATCCAGGAGGCCTACATCCAGGGTATCTCGGCCCGCTCGGTCGACGATCTGGTCAAGGCGATGGGCATGAGCGGCATCTCGAAGAGCCAGGTGTCGCGGCTCTGCGAGGAGATCGACGAGCGGGTCGGCGCCTTCCTCGACCGGCCGATCGAGGGCGACTGGCCGTATCTGTGGATCGACGCCACCTATGTGAAGGTCCGCCAGGCCGGCCGGATCGTCTCGGTGGCGGTCATCGTCGCCGTCGGCGTCAACAATGACGGTCGGCGCGAGGTGCTGGGCATGGATATCGGGCCCTCCGAGGCCGAGACCTTCTGGACGGCGTTCCTACGCAAGCTGGCGCGGCGCGGCCTGCGAGGCGTCAAGCTCGTCGTCTCCGACAGTCATGAGGGCATCAAGGCGGCCGTCTCGAAGGTGCTGACCGCGACCTGGCAGCGCTGCCGGGTGCACTTCATGCGCAATGCCCTGGCTCATGCCGGTCGCAGCGGGCGGCGCGTCGTCTCGGCCTTCATCGCCACCGCCTTCGCCCAAAACGACGCTGCGGCCGCAAGCCAGCAATGGCGCCGCGTCGCCGATCAGCTCAGGCCCACCGTCCCCAAGCTCGCCGCCCTGATGGACAAGGCCGAGACGGATGTCCTGGCCTACATGACCTTCCCGACGCAGCACCGCGCCAAGCTGCACAGCACCAACCCGCTGGAGCGCCTCAACGGCGAGATCAAGCGCCGCACCGAGGTCGTCGGCATCTTCCCCAACGAAGCCGCCATCACCAGGCTCGTCGGCGCCATCCTGCTCGAACAGAACGACGTGTATGGACCACCCCCGCTTTGCAAGGACTTTGGTTCGTCTCAGGCACGACCAGTGCTTGCTGTCGTGTATCCGGCCTTGCAGCGCGATCGATCGACCGCAGGCCCTGATGATCTTCGCGGATCGA
>Ga0209127_100082_pt1 | contig 62774 bp, 62 predicted proteins | sample LakSupMetagenome_FD_187469 | JGI IMG/M metagenome (GOLD analysis project Ga0209127, IMG submission 187469) | Freshwater microbial communities from Lake Superior, Canada - Sta WM archaea (SPAdes) (version 2) | ecosystem: Environmental > Aquatic > Freshwater > Lake | place: Lake Superior, Canada... | reverse complement strand
GGCTACAACCGCGCCGCCTCGATCATGGAGCGGATGGAGAACGAGGGCATCGTCGGACCCGCCAACCACGCCGGCAAACGCGAGATCCTCGTCGAGACCGGAAGAGCAAGGGAAGACGAGGACTGAGCCGTAAGGGCTCAATCCGGCCAGGACAGCAGGATTTCGTAGGCGGTCGGCTTGACCTGGCGCATATCCGGGTCGGCCGAGGAGAATTCCTTGTCGCCCGAGAGCCGGTCGAGCGCCTTGGGATCGGCGCCCTCCGGGTAGGCGAAACGGATCGTCAGCTTGCAGCCGCCGAAAGCTTTTTCGAGCTTGCCGCCCTGCCAGTCGGCGGCGGTGCCGGAATAGTCCCAGTCGAAGCCGAGGATGCTGAAGGGCTTGCCATTGGCGGCCTCGACCGCGGCCAGAGCGCTGCCGATGGCGAGGCGCTCGCCGGCCGGCCCCGCCACCGCCCAGGCCGAGCCCTGGCGGACATAGATCGTGCTTGGCCCGCGCCGCGTCTTGCCGTCGCGCCAGATCAGTTCGAGCCGGCTTTTTTTGTCCTTGGGGAAGAGGATGGCGCCGGCGGCCTTCTCGCCCTCGCCGATCTCGATGCGGGCACGCTGGACGTTTGCGGCGCCGAAAGCCTTGATCAGGGCGGCCTCGTCGGCCTCGCGGGCGAAGGGGCCGGAGCAGGCGAGCAGGTCTGGCGTCTGTGCGGAAGCCGTTCGGGCCAAAGCGACAAGTGCGACCGTCGCCAGATGCAATGCCAGAGCCAGTTCCTTCATGCTTCGCGCCCCCTGCAGACGATGGCGGCCCGGTAGCGCCGCCTCCGTCAAACCTTGGGAGGCTTTGAAGCACGATCGAAGACGGGTGTCGCCTCGGTCTTGCCGGCCGAGTCCTGCCCCGTCGGGATGTCCTCGGCGGCGTGGCGGACGGCCTCTTCCTGCTCGGTCAATCCGTCCAGCGTGTCGTTGGCGTCGCTGCCGGCGTCATGGACATTGGTTTCGTCGCTGGCGCGGCGCCGGTCACTGATCGGTGCATCCTGGTCAGGGCGGACCGAGGCATCCTCGGGCCTAACCGGATCGGTCTCGAGGCGCTCGTCGAGCAGAGCGGGATTCTCGCGTGGCTTTCCGTCCGGCATGGCTGTGCTCCGTTGCTGGTGGCCTGCCCAACCAAGCTGCGAGCCGCGGCATTGTTCCGCGAACCTTCGTGCTGCGCGGGCGTTTCAGGAGAACAGCTCAGGAGCGCTTCATGACCATGATCCACAACGCCGGCGGTGCCCCGACCAGCCTAAACCCGCCGCCGGAACTGCCGCCGATGAACCCGGGCGAGGTCTCGCCGGCGCCGCCGATCGAGAATCCGCCGGACAACGAGCCCAACGGCATCCCGAACGATCCGCCGCCGGAATTGCCGCCGAATGCGCCGCCGGAAGGGCCGCCGGCGTCGCCGATCGACCTGCCGCCCGCCCGCGATCCGCGCGAGCCGCAGGAGCCGGGGCGCTAGCCCAAGTTCAGAGCGCCGGGCGGTCGCTCTCGCCGAGGTCCCAGTAGAGCCCGGCCATCAGGCCGAGCGCCTCGCGCGGGATCGCGACGGGAACATGCTCGTTCGGGGCGTGCTGCGAGCAGCCGGGATAGGAGTGCGGCACCCAGACCGTGCGCATGCCGACGATATCGGCGAAGATGTCGTTGGGCAGGCCGCCGCCGAGATTCGGCAGCAGAGCCGGCTTCTTGCCGGTGCTCTTCTGCAGCGAGGCCAGCGCCCATTCGACCCAGGGATCGTCGGGATCGAGCCGCGTCGCGTTGAAGACGGCATCGCGCGCCTTGGTGACCTCGACCATGTCGAAGCCATGGCGCTTGAGATGGCGCTGCAGCGCCGGGATGACGTCGTCCGGGTCGATGCCGACGACGAAGCGCAGGGCACAGCGGGCCCAGGCGCTCGGCGGTACGGCGTTGACCGGGGTTTCCGGCACGCCCGACTTCATCGCCAGCACGTCGAAGGAGCACCAGCCGAAGACCTGCTCGGCCGGCGACAGGCCAGGCTCGCCCCATTCAGGGTCGATGGTCGGGCCGTCGGGTCCGCCGTCGATCTCGCAATCGGCGAGGGCCTTGCGCACGGCCGCCGGCAACTCCTTCGGCACCCATTCATGGATGCGGATCTGCCCGGTCGGCGAGGTGATCGAGGCGATGGCGTGGGCGAGCTGGATCGCCGGGTCGGAGAGGATGCCGCCCCAGTTGCCGGAATGATGGCCGCCTTCGCGGGCGTTGATGGTGAGGTCGAAGGTGACGCCGCCGCGGGCGCCCAGGAAGATGGTCGGGCGCTCGGCATTGAGGCGGGGCCCGTCGGAGGCGATCAGCACGTCCGACTTGAACAGCTCCTTCTGCTCGGTGCAGAGCTCGCGCAGGCCGGGCGAGCCGCATTCCTCGCCCATCTCGATCAGGTACTTCACGTTGAAGCCGAGCTTGCCGCGCGTCTCGAGCACGGATTTCAGCGCGCTGATGTTGATCAGGTGCTGGCCCTTGTTGTCGACGACGCCGCGGCCATACCAGCGGTCGCCGCGCTCGGTCAGGGTCCAGGGCGAGAGCCCTTCGGCCCATTGCGCATCGAGGCCGCGGATGACGTCGCCATGGCCGTAGCCGAAGATGGTCGGCAGGCCTTCGGCCTCGAACCGCTCCGCGAAGAGGAAGGGGCCCTTGGCCTTGGGGTGGTTCAGCGTCCGGCAGGAGAAGCCGAGGCTTTCCAGCAGCGGCTGCATCTCCTTCTCCAGATACTCGGTGAGCACCGGGGCGCGCTCGGGATTCTGGCTCTCGGTCGGCATGGCGATCAGGCGGGCGAGGTCGCTCTTGAAGCTGCCGGAGTCGAAATAGTCGAGCGCATGGGCGATCGCCTTGGCGCGGGTCATGGTGGTCACTCCGTGGAAGGGATCAGTTGCGCTTGTCGGGCGAGATCACGTCGCGCAGGCCGTCGCCCGCGAGGTTGATCGCGAAGATCAGCAGGGCGAGCGCCGTGCCGGGCAGGGCGATCAGCCAGAACGAGAAGAACATGTAGGCCTTGGCCTCCGAGACCATCAGGCCCCAGGAGGGCAGCGGCGGCTGCACGCCGAGGCCGAGGAAGGAGAGGGCGGCCTCCAGCAGGATGGCGCTGGCCGCTTCCAGTGTCGCGACCACGATCAGATGCGGGGCGATGTTGGGCAGGACCTCGCGCAGGATGATGCGGGCGGTGCTGGCGCCGGAGGCTTGCGCCGCGGTGATGTAGTCGAGCGAGCGGACCTGCTGGGTCGCGCTGCGCATCACCACGGCGAAACGGTCCCATTTCAGCAGGCCGAGCACCAGGATGACGATCCAGAGCGAGGAGCCGATGATGGCGACGACGGCGAGCGCCACCAGGATCACCGGCATGGCGAGGCGGGTCGTCACCATGAAGGTCACGGCCATGTCGACGCGGCCGCCGAAATAGCCGGCGAGCAGGCCCATGGTCGTGCCGATCAGGCCGGCGATCGCGACGACGCTGATGCCGATGATCAGCGAGATGCGGGCGCCGTAGAGCAGGCGCGAGAGGTAGTCGCGCCCGAGCGGGTCGGTGCCGAGCGGGTGGAGCCAGCTGCCCTTGTCGTACCAGACGGGCGGGACGTTCCGCGCCGTCAGATTCTGCAGATAGGGATCATGCGGCGCCAGCACCGGCGCCAGGAGCGCCAGCAGGACGAAGAGCACCAGCAGGCCGAAGCCGAACAGGAAGGATTTCTGGGCCAGCGCCCGGCGCAGCAGGCGGCGCCCGCCGGTGACGTCGCTCGCAGCAAGGGGGAGGGAGGTCGCGTCGCTCATGTCAGGATACCCGGATGCGCGGATCGAGCCAGGCATTGGCGATGTCGGCCAGCAGCGTCAGCAGGACGTAGACGACCGAGAGCAGCAGGACGATGACCTGCATGACCGGGAAATCCTTGTAGGTGATGCTCTGATAGGCGAGGTAGCCGAGGCCATCGAGCGCGAAGATCGTCTCGATCACCACCGAGCCGCCGAGCAGGAAGCCGAGCTGCACCGCCGTCAGCGCCACGACCGGGACGGCGGCGTTGCGCAGGGCATGGGTGACGATGACGGCATGGGAGGAGAGGCCCTTGGCGCGGGCGGTGCGGATATAGTCGGCCGAGAGCACCTCGATCATGCCGGCGCGGATCAGGCGCATGAAGGCTGGCGCGATATAGTAGCCGAGCGCGATCGTCGGCATGACGTAATGCAGCCAGCTGCCGGAGCCCGAGACCGGCAGCCAGCGCAGGGTGATCGAGAACAGCATCACCAGGATCAGCGCGAAGAAGAAGTTCGGCAGCGCCTGGCCGACGACGGCGATGGCGAGTGCCAGCCGGTCGATCCAGCTATTGGCGTAGACCGCGGCGAGTACGCCGAGCGGGATCGAGATCAGAAGCGCGAAGGCGAGCGAGGAGAGGCCGAGGATCAGCGTCACCGGCAATTTGGCGAAGACCAGCGCGGCGACGTCGGTCTTGAAATAGATCGAGGTGCCGAAATCGCCGGACAGCGTCTTCAGCAGCCAGTCGAGATACTGGACGATGAGCGGCCGATCGAGCCCGTAGGTCTTGCGGATGACGTCGAGATCGGCCTGCTGCGCGCCCTCGCCGGCGATCGCGACCGCGATGTCGCCGGAGAGGCGCAGCAGGAAGAAGGCGATGGCCGAGACCGCGAGCGCGACGAGCAGCGCCAGGCCGAGCCGTTTGACGATGAAGCCGAGCATGGCTGCTTCCACTTGCGAAGGTCATGTCCGCGCCGGGCAATGAAAAGGCCCCGGCGCGTCATGGTCGGCCTTGAGCCGACCATCTCTTTCAGGAGATTCTCGGGTCTGCGCTTCGCTTCGCCCGAGAATGACGCTTGCGCGTCACTTCCAGCCCATCTCCCAGAAGCGGACGAGCTCGTCCGGGTAGGCCTTGAAGTTCAGGTCCTTGTTGGCGACGTAGTAGACCGGCAGCGAATAGAGCGGCACGGCATAGGCCTTGTCGGCGATCAGCTTCAGGCCGGCCTTGTAGGCCTCCTTGCGCACCGCCGGATCGACCGAGTTGTTGCCCTTCTCCAGCAGGTCGCGGACCTGCGGATCGCGGGTGATGTCCTCGCTGCGGAAGGCGAAGTAGTTCGGCGTCGCGGCCGAGACGTCGTTGACCGAGAACGAGCCCCAGGTCTGGTGCGTCAGCATCGCCTTGTTGGTGGCGATCTGCTCGCGCATCGCGGCGTATTGCAGGAAGCGCAGATTGGTCTTGATGCCGACGGCCTGGAGATAGCCGATCAGCGCCTCGGTCTGATTGCGCTCGCGATAGGCGACGATGTCCATGGTCAGGCTGGGATGGCCGGCTTCCGCCAGCAGCGCCTTGGCCTTGGCGGGATCATAGGGATAGCGCGCCGCGCCCTCGTCGGTGCAGCCGAACTGCGAGGGGAAGCAGATCGTGTTGATGACGCGCGAGCCCGTGCCGACGATATTCTTGACCATCGCCTCGCGGTCGATGGCGTGGATGATCGCCTTGCGCACGCGCTCGTCCTTGAGGGCGGGGGCCGGCGTGCCGTCGAGGATGTTCATCTGCATGAAGACGATGCGCATCGTCTCGCCGGAGACGACCTGCAGCGTCGGCACGGTCTGGAGCTGATCGGCCTGGTCCTTGGGCACGTGCATGATCAGGTCGGCGCCGCCCGAGAGCATCTCGGCCATCTGGGTCTGGCGGTCGGGTATGAAGCGGATCTCGAACTTGCCGATCTTGGGCTGCGGCTTCGGCGAATCCTTGAAATAGTCCTTGTTGAGCTCGAGCGTGATCGACTTGCCCGGCACATAGTTCGAGACCTTGTAGGGGCCCGAGCCGACCGGCTTCTCGTTCTGGCCCTTGGGGCCGACCTTCTCGTAATACTCGTTCGGGTGGATCACGACCGGGCCGGCGAGATACTCGATGGCGGCCGGGAAGATCTCCTTGGTGGTCAGCCGGACCTTGTATTTGTCGAGCTTCTCGGCCTTGGCGATCCAGTTGACGTTGCCTTGGGTGACGACCTTGTTCTCGGGCTTGGAGATGAAGTTCAGCGTGTAGACGACGTCGTCGGCGTCGAACTCCTCGCCGTTGTGGAACTTCACGCCCTCGCGCAGCTCGAACTCGATGGTCTTGTCGTCGACCTGCTTCCAGCTCTTGGCGAGCTGGCCCTTGTACTCGTTGGTGGCGGGGTCGCGGTAGATCAGCGTGTCCCAGACATTGGCGCCGATGATCACGCCGATGCGGACATTGTTGAAGAACGGATCGACGCTCTCCGGCGCCTGGTCATAGGCGAAGCGGACGGTGTTCGCAGCCTTCTGGGCCAGGGCGGGTGTCGCAAAGGCGGTCGCAGCCAGAATGGTTGCGGCCAAAGCCGTGGAGGCCTTGTCAAACAAGCGCATGTTTTCCCCTCGCTGCGTTGTTGCTTGTCTCGTTCGGCGGGCAGCCTTGGGCCACCGTCACGCCGACGACACAAACTCTGCACAGCTTCGTGCTTGCCGCCATAAGAATGAATCGAAAGGATCGTTGCCGAGACGGCAAGGGGCGGCTACTGCACGCCCATGCAAACTCCGGCCTTGCGGTATTTCCTGGCGGTGGTGCGGACCGGCTCGATCAGCGCCGCGGCGCAGCGCCTGCGCGTTGCCGGCTCCGCTGTCAGCCGCCAGATCGCCAACCTTGAAAAGGAGCTGGACGCCGCGCTGTTCGAGCGGCGCTCCCATGGCATGATCCTGACCCAGGCCGGCCAGACGCTCGCAGCCTATGCCCAGCGGCTGGAGCTGGAGAGCGAGCAGGTCGTCAGCGAGATCCGCGAACTCCGGGGCGCCAGCAAGGGGCTGATCCGGCTCGGCGTCACCGAGGGCTTCGCCGTCAGCTTCATTCCCGAGGTGATCTATGCCTTCCGCCAGCAGCACCCGGACGTCGCCTTCGACGTCAAGGTGATGTCGCCGCAGGTCGTCACCGAGCATGTCCGCACCGGCACGATCGATCTCGGCCTGACCTTCGTGCTGCAGCAGGAGCGCGGCGTCACCATCAACTGGCAATGTGCGGCGCGGACCTATGCCTTCGTCGCGCCGCATCACCCGCTCGCGGCAAAGGAGGCGGTCAGGATCGAGGACATCTTCGTCCACCCGGTCGCGGTGCTCGACAGCGAGGCGACGGTGCGCAAGATCGTCGACATCTACTTCTCGGCGCGCGGGCTGACCGTCGATGCGGTGCTGACCTCGACCAATGTCGCGAGCCTGCGCCATTTCTGCAAACTCGGCGGGGCCGTGATGTTCGCCAGCTCGATCTCCTTCGGCGCCTCGATCCGCGACGGCTCGGTGGTCGCCCTGCCGCTGAGGGATGGCGACCTGCCGCCGCGCAGCCTGCAGATCCAGAGCATGTCCGGCCGGGCGCTGCCCAAGGTGGTCACCAATTTCATGGGGGCGCTGATCGAGGAACTGCAGCAGGCCGATACTCTCGCGACGATGGCGACCGAGCGGGCCGCGGTTCCGGAGGCCCGGCAGGCATGAGTGCAGCGGCGAAGGGCGATGCGCCCGAGATCATGGTGCCGCATCCGCACCAGCTCGTGGCACGTGACGCGATCCTGGCAGCGCGTGCTGCCGGCAAGCCGGGTTTCCTGCTCGGCGACCTCACGGGGCTCGGCAAGACGCTCTCGGCTTGGCTCGCCATTTCGGCGATGCCGGAGCAGGAGGTGCTGGTGATCTGCCCGAAAGGCGCGATTCCGCAATGGCGGCGCACCATCGCCCATGCCGGGCTCCCGGCGAAGAAGCTCACCCTGATGAATTTCGAGCGGACCAAGTCGCTGCTCGCGCCGCCGCCGGCCAGCAACAAGCGCTCGACGCGGGCGAAGAACAACGAGCTCGCCAAGCACGGCACGCCGAAACGGGTCTGGCCGCTGGTGGTGATCGACGAAGCCCACCGCATCCGCAATCCGAACTCGCAGCAGGGAATGGTCTGCCGGCAGATGGCGGCGGCCGCGCAGTTCACGATCTATATGAGCGCGACCGCGGGGCAGGCGCCGCACGAACTCTCCTATCTCGCGCGGTTGCTTAGCGAGGCCACGGGCGCGCCCGGCGCCGATCTCGACGGCTTCCGGGCACTGATGAAGCGGCTGAGGATCGGCAAGGCCAAGGGGCACTGGAAGAACTGGAGCTGGGAGCCGAACGAAAGCGACCGCAAGGTGATGGCGGACCTGCTCTATCGCGGCGCCAACGCGATCGGGCTCCGGCGCCGACCGGAGGAGATCGCCGGTTGGCCCGAAGTGCAGCGCGAGCTCGCTCCCGTCGCTCTCGATGCCGCCGAGCGCAAGCTCTACGACGCGACCTGGCGCGAATTCCGGCGTGAGCTCGGTCTCGCCGGCGGCTCGACCCGCAAGCCGGCCGGCTGGGCCGCCGATCTGCGCTTCCGCCAGAAAGCGAGCCTGCTGCGCACCGCCGGCACGGCCGAGTTCTGCCAGGACCTGCTGGAGAATGACGAGCAGGTCGCGATCTCCGTCGCCTTCCTCGAAACCGGCGCGATGCTGGCCGATAAGCTGGCCGGCAAGGGCTGGCGCGTCGGCTCGATCACCGGCGAGCATTCCGGCGAGGCCAATGAGGCGACGCGGATCGCCTTCCAGACCGGCAAGCTCGATGTCGTCGTCTTCACCGTGACCGAGTCGATCTCGCTGCATCGGGCCGAGATGCCGGGCGGCGAGCGCGAGCGGGCGCTGGTCGTCCACGACCTGCGCCACAGCGCGATCCAGCTGCAGCAGATCGAGGGCCGTTGCCATCGCGACGGCCAGCACGCGACGATCTTCTACGCCTACGCCGAGGATACGGTGGAAGAGAAGGTCGCCGCGACCGTGCTCGCCCGCATGGCGGCGATGGAGGGCCTGGCGGGCGATGAGACGGCGCTGCTCGACGCGATCGCCGGGGAGGTCGAGCGGGCGGCGCTAGCGAGAGAGGCGGCTTGAGGCGGAGCTACTTCGTCATTGCGAGCGACGTGAAGCAATCCAGTTTCATAGAGCTCTGCCGCCCTGGATTGCTTCGTCGGCTACGCCTCCTCGCAATGACGGGAGGTGTCGCTCAGTTCATCTGCGAGCGCGGCGGCTCGTCAGGCTTGCGCTCGCCGACGCGCTTGGCTTCGTCGACGACGCGCTCGGTCGCGCCGACCGCCTTGAACCAGAGGTCGCGGGTATAGGCGCCCTGATGGACGATGGCGTCGTAGCCGATCGCCACGACCGCGATCACCAAGAGAATGCGAAACATGGGTATCCCCCGTCCGAATTGGTCCTCGATAGGAAACGCGTAGGCGGCAGCGGCGGTTCCGGTGCGGTGAGGTTGACCAGCGCAGCGCGGCATTGTCCCCTCCGCTCGACAGGGAGGCGATGCGTTCGATGTTCGACGATCTCAAGGGCAAGCGGGTTCTGGTGACGGGCGCCTCCTCGGGGCTCGGCGCCCATTTCGCCCGGCTTCTTGCGGGCAAGGGGGCTCTGGTCGCCGCCGCGGCGCGGCGGACCGAGCGGCTTCAGGAGCTGGCCCGCGCCTGCGAGGGCTTGCCCGGCCGGGTCGTGCCGCTGGCGCTCGATGTCAGCTCCGTCGCGGCGATCGAGGCAGGTGTCGTCGAGGCTGCCAAGCTGCTCGGCGGGCTCGACGTGCTCGTCAACAATGCCGGCGTCGGCGAGACGGAAGCTGCGCTTTCCGTCAGCGAGGCGCAGTGGGACGCGCAGCTCGACGTCAACCTGAAGGGCTGCTTCTTCGCGGCGCAGGCAGCGGCGAAGCTCATGGCGGAGCGGAACGGCGGCGGCGCGATCGTCAACATCGCCTCGATCCTGGGCGAGCGCGTCGCCGGCCGCGTCGCGCCCTATGCGATCTCCAAGGCCGGGCTGATCCAGATGACCAAGGCGCTGGCGCTGGAATGGGCCCGGCACGCAATCAGGGTCAATGCGCTGGCGCCGGGCTATATCGTCACCGACATCAACCGCGAGTTCTTCGCCGGCGATGCTGGCGAGGCGCTGAAGAAGCGCATCCCGATGCGCCGGGCCGGCGAACTCGACGATCTCGACGGGCCGCTCCTGCTGCTCTGCTCCGACGCCGGGCGTTACATGACCGGCGCGGTGGTCGCGGTCGACGGCGGGCATCTGGTCAGCGGGCTGTGACGCCCTACTCTTTCGTCATTCCCGGCGGAGCGGCGCCCCTGCCGCCGCTTGTCCGGAGTAACGGGTAGACGTTGAGTCGGGAGTGGAACCGACCTGCCTTCCCGATGTTGCACGACGAGACAGGGAGGAGTTCGATGCACAAGCCCGAAGGACACAACGCCGTTTCGCCCTATCTCATGGTCGCCGATGCGGAAAAGGCGCTCGCCTTCGCCAAGGCGGTGTTCGGGGCCGATCCAAGCTTCGTAGCCCGGCGCGAGGATGGCGGGATCATGCATGCCGAATTCAGTATCGACGATTCGATCGTGATGCTCGGGCAGGCGCCGGGTGGCCCGGAATGCCATGTCCACGTCTATGTCGCCGACCCCGATGACCTGATCGCAAAGGCGGTGGCGGCCGGCGGCACGCTGGTGCAGGCGCCGGAGGAGAAAGGCGATGGCGACCGACGCGGCGGGGTCAAGGACCCCACAGGGACGACATGGTGGCTGGCGCGCATGGTCGATCCGCAAGGGCGCGAGCGGACGAACAAGTCCTAGCCTGCCGGCAGCAGGTCTTTCAGCCGGATCAGCGCGATCTTCTCGACCTGGGCGAGCGCTGTGGCGAACTCCTGTTCGGGCGTGCTCTTCAGCCTTTCCTCGAAGGCGGCGAGGATGTCGGCCTTGCTCAGCCCCTTGACCGCCACGATGAACGGAATCCCGAACCTCGCCTTGTAGGCCTCGTTCAGCGCCGTGAAGCGGGCGCGCTCGTCCGAGGTCAGCCGGTCGAGCCCGGCCGAGCCCTGCTCGCTAGCCGATTCCGGCGTCAGCTCGCCAGCCGCCGCGATCTTGCCGGCAAGGTCGGGATGGGCGTCGAGCAGCGCCTTCTGCCGCTCGCGCGGAGCCTTGTGCAGCACCGCGACCATCGCTTTGTGCAGTTCTTCGGCGGAGTCCTGCTTTGCCGTCAGCCCGGCCGCGTGGGCCTGCTCGGCGATCCAGGGCGAGTGCTCCCAGACCCGGCCATAGACCTCGGTGAACAGCGCCTGCGGCAGCCGCGAGGGCTTGTAGCCGCCTTCGGGCGGATGCGTCCTGACCCAATGGCGGGCGATGTCGAGCCGGGTCGCGACCCAGACGCGGTCATGGCTCTGGACGTAGTCGAGGAAGCGGGCCAGCGCCGCGGCGCGGCCGGGCCGGCCGACGAGGCGGCAATGCAGGCCGACCGACATCATCTTCGGCGCGCTCTCGCCCTCGGCATAGAGCGTGTCGAACGAATCCTTGAGATAGGCGAAGAACTGCTCGCCGCTGTTGAAGCCCTGCGGTGTCGCAAAGCGCATGTCGTTGGCGTCGAGCGTATAGGGCACGGCGAGTTGCGGGCCGTGCGGACCTTCGAGCCAATAGGGCAGTTCGTCGGCATAGACGTCGGCGGTGTAGAGGAAGCCGCCTTCTTCCATCGTCAGGGGAATGGTGTTGACTGAGGTCCGGCCCTGATAGCAGCCGAGCGGCCGTTCCCCGGCGAGCTCGGTCTGGATGCGGATCGCTTCGGCGATGTGCTCGCGCTCGAGCTCGGGCGGCGCGTCGCGATAGTCGATCCATTTCAGGCCGTGGGTCGCGATCTCCCAGCCGGCCTCCTGCATCGAGGCGACGATCTCGGGATAGCGCTGCAGCGCCGAGGCGACGGCGAAGACCGTGACCGGCAGCTTCCGCTCAGTGAACATCCGCCAGAGCCGCCAATAGCCGGCGCGCGAGCCGTATTCGTAGATTGACTCCATGTTCATGTGGCGCTGGCCGGGCCAGGGCGCGGCGCCGACGATCTCGGAGAGGAACGCCTCCGAGGCGGCATCGCCATGCAGGATGCAGTTCTCGCCGCCTTCCTCGTAATTGACCACGAACTGCACCGCGATCCGGGCCTGCCCCGGCCAATGCGGATGCGGGGCATTGCGGCCGTAGCCGACGAGATCACGCGGGTAGGAAGTGCTCATCAGATGATTCAAGTCCATGCGACGGTGATTCAGAGGCGGCGTGCAAGCCGTTGGAACCAGACTCGTTTTCCGCGATCCGGTCTAGCGCGGAACCGGCTCCTGTCGAAGGCGCGAGAGCTGCGCCTTTGGGAGATGCTCTTTTTCGGAAATGCCTCAGCTGCCGCGATAGGTCGAGTAGCTCCAGGGCGAGGCGAGCAGCGGCACGTGGTAGTGCCCCTGCGGCTCGGCGATGGCGAAGCGGATCGGCACGAGGTCGAGGAAGGCGGGCTCGGCCAGCTTCGTGCCGAGATGGCGGAAATAATCGCCGATGGCGAAGGTCAGTTCATAGCTGCCGACGGGCAGCGTGCCGCTGAGCAGGGGCTGGTCGGTGCGGCCGTCGGCATTGGTCACGGTGTCAACCACACGCTCGCGGCTCCCATCGGGCAGCAGCGCGTCGAGCGCGATCGCGACGCCCGCGGCCGGCTTGCCGTTGACCGTGTCGAGCACATGCGTCGACAGACGCCCCATGGCCTATAACCTCTCGTTGAAGCTGCGCTGAGCAGCTGGAATGACGCTTGCCTTCCAAGGCTGCGAACCTAGTCTGGACTGCGATGCAAGTTCCCTCCCGGATTCCGCCCTGTCAAATGATGAAGCGCTCGCGGCCCGCACTTCTCCCTCCCCCCGCTTGCGGTGGGGAGGGCCGGGGTGGGGGGCAGTGCCGCTTGGCGAAACGATCCAGAGTAGTACGCCGGCTTTCCGGCCCCCCATCCCTAACCCTTCCCCACCGCAAGCGGGGGGAACGGGATAGGTCGCGCATCCGCATTCAGGCGGAGCACTTCCGTGCTTGAGGCCTATCTGATGGAGTGGGGCAGCCAGCTCCTGCGCTGGCTGCATGTGATCGCGGCGATCGCCTGGATCGGCTCGTCCTTCTTCTTCATCCATCTCGACGCTTCGCTCAGCGCGGCGCCCGACGCGCCCAAGACCGAAGCCGGCCAGCCGACGCAGTTTCTCGCCTGGCAGGTCCATGGCGGCGGCTTCTATGCGATGCGCAAATACCTGGTTGCGCCGGAGGTGCTGCCGAAGGAGCTGACCTGGCACAAATGGCAGGCCTACTGGACCTGGATCTCCGGCTTTTTCCTCCTGGTCTGGGTCTATTACGCCCAGTCCGAGCTCTATCTGATCGACCCGGCGGTGATGGCGCTCTCGCCCTTCGCGGCAGGCGCGATCGGCATCGCGGCGCTGGCCGGCGGATGGCTGTTCTACGATCTGCTCTGCAAGTCGCCGCTCGGCAAGAACGACGTCGTACTCGGACTGCTCGGCTTCGGCTATGTCGTCGCCGCCAGCTGGGCCTTCGCCAGCGTGTTTTCGGGACGCGGCGCGCTGATCCACACCGGCGCGCTGATGGCGACGATCATGTCGGCCAACGTCTTCTTCGTGATCATGCCGGGCCAGCGCAAGACTATTGCCGCGATGGTCGCCGGCGAGGTGCCCGATCCGAAATACGGCAAGCAGGCCAAGCAGCGCTCGCTGCACAACAACTACATCACCCTGCCGGTGCTGTTCCTGATGCTGGCGAACCACTACCCGGTGACCTACGCCAATTCGGCGGTGATCCCGGTTCTGGTCGCGCTGATCATCGTCGCGGGTGCACTGATCCGGCATTTCTACAATGTCCGCCATGCCGACCATGCCAAATCGCCCTGGTGGACCTGGGCGGTGGCGGCGCTGGCGCTCTGGCTCGCCTTCTGGGTGGCGATGGCGTCTTCGCCCGGCGGGCGCGAGCGGCTAGGCCTAAAGCCGCTCGACCCGGTGAAGCCGGTGATGCTCGCCGGCCTCGTGCCGCCGTCGCCGGAGGTCGCCAACATCGTCACCGGGCGCTGCGCCATGTGCCATGCGCCGGAGCCGTCCTGGCCGGGCATCGGCATCGCGCCCAAGGGCGTCTTCCTGCACGAGCCAGAATTGATCGCCCGCCAGCGCCGCGCCATCGGCGTGCAGGCGGTTCTGACCCACGCCATGCCGCCCAACAACCTCTCTGGCATGACCGCGGACGAGCGGCGCGTCCTCGCCGCCTGGGTGGCGCAGAAGCGCTGATTCCGCTGCGCCGGCGCGGCATGGTGACGCTGCCACGCCACAGTCGGGCGCCCGATTCACAGCGTTCAGTTTCATTCAGTTTCGGTTCATCGCGGAACCTTCATCGTCGATCCTGATCACATCGGCGTGATCGGCGCGTGATCATGCGCGCCGGGCGCGCCGGGGGCCTTGGGGGTCCAGTTGAAAGCGGTTTGGAGATCGGGCTCCAGCTACTGGCTGGCAGCCGCGCTGTTCTGTTGCGCCTGGGTGGCGCTGTGCTGGCCCTGGCTGTCGGGGGCGGTGACGATTCCGTTCGACGCCAAGGCGCATTTCCAGGCGCAGATCCAGTTCCTGGCGCAGGCGCTGCATTCCGGGCAGTCGCCGTTCTGGACCCACAACGTCTTCGCCGGCTCGCCCCAGGTCGCCGATCCGCAATCGCTGATCTTCTCGCCCGCGATCCTGCTGGCGCTGTTCAATCCCTCGCCGAGCTTCCGTGCGGTCGATGCCTATGTGCTGGCGCATCTGCTCGTCGGCGGGCTCGCCATGCTGATGTTCTTCCGCGACCGCAACTGGCATCCGGCCGGTGCGCTGCTGGCGGCGCTGGTCTTCGCCTTCGGCGCATCGGCGGCGTGGCGCGTCCAGCATGTCGGCCAGATCGCCAGCTTCGCCTTTTTCGGGCTGTCGTTCTGGCTGACGGCGCGGATGCTGCAGCGCGCCTCGCTGCGCTACGGCCTGCTCGCCGGTTTCGCCGCCGGCATGATGGTTCTGGAGCCAGACCAGGTCGCGCTGCTCGGCGCCTATATCCTGATCGGCATGGTCGTCGCCTACTGGCTCTCCGAGGGCTGGACGGGCTTGCGCGAGAGTCTCGCGCCGATCGCGGCCGCGTGCTTTGCCGGCCTCGTCACCATCGCTGTGCCGCTGCTCTGGACCTGGCTCTTCGCCGAGGCGACGACGCGGCCGGCCATCGATCTCGTCGAGGCGGGCAGGGGCTCGCTGCACCCGGCCTCCCTGCTGACCGCCTTTGTCGGCGACCTGTTCGGCGTGCGTGACCCGTCCGTCGAATTCTGGGGACCTTACGCCCCGGACTGGAACGCCAAGGAACTCTTCCTCTCGAAGAACATGGGGCAGGTCTATCTGGGGGCACTGCCCTTCCTGCTGCTGATCGTGCCGGGGCTGACGCGCGGCTGGCTCTGGGACAGGGCGATCCGGCCCTTCACCATCCTGTTCGTGCTGATGGTGCTGTTCGCGCTCGGCCGCTACACGCCGTTCTTCCACCTGGCCTATGACTATCTGCCGGGCGTCAAGGTGTTCCGCCGGCCGGCCGATGCGACCTTCCTGATCGGCGGGCTGGGGGCCGTGCTCTCGGGCTATCTGCTGCATCGTATCCTCAGCGAGGAGAAGCAGGGCGCGATCTGGCGCGATCTCGGCATCGGCGCCGGCGCGATCGCCCTGCTGATCGGCGTTGCCTTGGTGGTGGCGCGTCAGGCCGGCCATCTCGGCCAGGCCTGGTTGCCGAGCGCAACCGCGGCCGCCTGGTTCGCGAGCGCGCTTGTCCTCCTCGTCGTGCTGACGCGTTGGCGTGGTGCCGCGGCCCCGCTTGCCGCGAGCCTGATCGTCACCGGTGTCGTCGCGGCCGATCTCGCCGCCAATAACGGCCCCAACGAGGCCACGGCGCTGGCGCCGGAGGTCTATGACGTGCTGCGGCCGGAGACCAAGAACGAGACCGTCGCCGTGCTGAAGAAGCTCACGACGCAGCCGCCGGATTCAGCCAGGCGCGACCGGGTCGAGCTGCTCGGCATGGGCTTCGAATGGCCTAATGCCGGCATGATCCACGGCTTCGACCACACGCTGGGCTACAATCCGCTGCGCCTGGCCGACTTCTCGGAAGCCGTCGGCACGCGCGATTCGATCGCCGCGCCAAGCGAGCGCGTGTTCACGCCGCTGTTCCCGTCCTATCGCTGTCGCCTCGCCGATTTTCTCGGCCTGCGCTACATCGCGACGCGGGTGCCGATCGGCCAGGTCGATCGCTCCCTGCGGGCCGGCGACCTCAAGCTCGTCGCCTACACCAAGGACGGCTACATCTACGAGAACCCGCGGGCGCTGCCGCGCGTGATGTTCGTCGGCGGCTGGGAGCTCGCCGATTTCGAGGGGATGAAGTCGGCCGGGAAATGGCCGGAGGCCGATCCGCAGCGCGTCGTCCTGCTCGACCAGGAGCCAGAGCCCGGCGTGCCGGAGGGGCCGGTCGCGAGCAATGCCGAGGTCAAGCTCAAGCGCTACCGCAACACGGTGGTCGAGATCGAAGTGACGAGCGCGCAAGCGGGCTTCGTCGTGCTGAACGACATCTGGCACCCCTGGTGGAAGGCGGAGCTCGACGGTCAGGAGGTCGAGATCCTCAAGGCCAACGTGCTGTTCCGGGCGGTGCAGGTTCCGGCCGGCACCCACAAGATCCGCTTCAGCTTCCATCCGCTCGAGGGCGCGATCGCCGAACTACGCGACCGCGTGACGCCGCCGGAGGAGGAGGGCGTGGTCGCGGAGGCGCCGACGCATAGCGGCCCCTCGGGCTCGCCGGCGACGCGCATCCAGCCGGTGCCGGCCGAGCCGGTCACGCGCCCGGCGCACGATATGGCCGCGCATGACATGCTGCCGCCGTCGTCGGCGATATCGGTGGTGCGGTAACTGCTGTGCGTTAACCCATGCGCGAGGTCGTCCCGGGCGACCGTAGGGAGACCCGGGACCCATTCTGGAACCTCATTCGGAAAGGCTCAGGAATGGATCCCGGATCGGCGCCGCTTCGCGGCTTGTCCGGGATGACAATCCGGTTGGGGACGAAGCCTCAAGCCACGCCGAGCTTCTTCTGCAGGGCGCTCGACGAGGTCGTGTACTGGAAGGTCAGCCGCTTCTCCGGATAGACGTAGCGGTGGACCTTCTGGGCGGCGAGCGCCGCCTCGTGGAAGCCCGACAGGATCAGCTTGAGCTTGCCCGGATAGGTGTTGATGTCGCCGACGGCGAAGATGCCGGGCACGTTGGTCTCGAACTTCTCGGTGTCGACCGGGATCAGGTTCTCGTGCAGGTTCAGGCCCCAATCGGCGATCGGGCCAAGCTTCATCGTCAGGCCGAAGAAGGGCAGCATCGTATTGCAGGCGACCTCGAACTCGGCGCCGGCATTGTCACGGCAGATCGCGCCGTGCAGCTCGTTGCCCTCGCCCTTGAGGCCCATCACCTGGCCGAGCCGCAGGTCCATCGCGCCGGAGGCGACCAGGGCGCGCATCTGCTCGACCGAGTGCGGCGCGGCGCGGAAATCGTCGCGCCGGTGCATCAGCGTCACCCGCTTGGCGATCGGCTGCAGGTTCAGCGTCCAGTCGAGCGCCGAATCGCCGCCGCCGACGATCAGGATCTCGCGGTCGCGGAAGGCCTCCATCTTGCGCACGGCATAGTGCACGCCGCCACCGTCGCCGCGGCCTTCATAGGCCTCGATGCCGGGGATCGGCGGCTTCTTCGGCAGGAACGAGCCGCCGCCGGCAGCGATCAGCACGGTCTTGGTCTCGAACACCGTGCCGGCATCGGTACGCAGGCGGAAGCGCGGCGCCTCGGCCGAGCCGAGCACCTCGACCGCCTCGACCATCTGGTTGAGATGGAAGGTCGCGCCGAAGGGCTTGATCTGCTCCAGCAGGTTGTCGACCAGCCCCTGGCCGGTGACGAGGGGGAAGCCGGGAATGTCGTAGATCGGCTTTTCCGGATAGAGCTCGGCGCATTGGCCGCCGACCTTGGGCAGGATGTCGACGAGGTGGGCCTTGATGTCGAGCAGGCCGAGCTCGAACACGGCGAACAGGCCGCAAGGGCCGGCGCCGATGATCAGCGCGTCGGTCTGGACAGTCTCGCCCTCGATGGCGGCGGCGATATTCATGGCTCGGAGTTCCTCATGACGGCTTCAAGGGCCGCCGGTCGTCACCCGTTGCCGGAAAACCGCCGGCCTTGCAATGCGACATGGCGCAGGGCCGGGCGGGCCGGGTCGCATGCGTGGCCGAGGCGCTCAGCCGCCCGTCTCTGCGGCGAGTCCGGCTGCGGCGATGCCGGCGAGCGCTGCCGCCTCGTCATTGTCCGAGGTGTCGCCGGAGATGCCGACGACGCCGATGAGGTTGCCGCCGGCATCGCGGACCAGCGCGCCGCCGGGCACCGGCACGACCGGGCCGCCGACCGAAAGGGCGACGCCGTTGATGAAGTGCGGGCGCTCCAGCGCCATCTTGTTGAGGGTGCGCGGGCCGACACCGAGCGCGATCGCGCCATTGGCCTTGCCGAGCGCGATCTCGCCGCGCTTCAGGCTGGTGCCGTCCTGGGCGAGGAAGAACTTTTGCACACCACGGGCGTCCAGCACGGCGATGGCGAGCGGCTTCAGCCCGTTCTCGCGCGCATATTTCAGGGCGCCGTCGACGATCACGCTGGCCTGTTCGAGGGAGAGGGCGGTCATGGCTGGCCTTTCATGGGTATCGATGACGGAGCCTGTCGGCCCGGTTTCGTTCTGCCAGCGCGGGCGACGCGAGGGAAGGGCAGACCTCGCCTTTCACTCCCCGCGACGGTTTCGTCTTGCAGTTGTCGCCCCGAGCAGGCTTCATGGGATGCGCGTTGAAGGGTACGTTCCGCAAGGTGATCGCCACTTTTGCGACCAGAACTTGCTCCAAGGCTGACGCTGTCGAGTCGCGCGAAGCCCGATCGTCCGGCCGATCCTGGCGGGGCGGCCAGCGCATGAGGAGAACACGCTATGGGTCTGTTCAGTTTCATCAAGGATGCCGGCGCCAAGATCTTCGGATCGAGCTCGGCCAATGCGGCGACGGCGGATCAGTTGCAGAAGGAACTGGCGGGCCACGGCCTGCCCTCGGACGTCAAGATCGACGTGTCCGGCGACAAGGTGAAGGTCTCCGGCAAGGCGATGACCACCGAGGAGGCCGAGAAGATCATCCTGGCGATCGGCAACACCGCCGGCGTGGGTTCGGTCGAATCGGAGCTGATCGTCAACAAGGAGGCCGCCGCCGCCGTGTTCTATACGGTGAAGAAGGGCGATACGCTCTGGAAGATCGCCGAGGAGCATTACGGCAAGGGCAAGGGCGCCAAATACACCGAGATCGTCAAGGCCAACACGCCGCCGGTGAAGGACCCCGACCTGATCCAGCCGGGCTGGGTGCTGCGCATCCCGCCGCTGGCCTGACATGGCATCGCCCTGGCGGTGGGGCAAACAGTCCTGCCGCCGGGACTTGCCAATTGGTTACGAGTGAAACTATTGTGACCTGGGCGCCATCCTCCGTGGCGCCCGAGTTGTATTACGGCTGGCTTCATTCTCGATCTTGCAGCGTTGCGATGAGCCAAATCACGATGTGTCGGCTGAAATGCGAGATCGGGGGCTCGTGTTTTTGTCCAAGCATCGAGCCGAAAAGTGAATTCCACTTTTTGGTGCGATGCACTAGGCGATCTTAGCCGCGCAAAAAAATGCGGCAGGGGTGAACGAAACAATCCAGAATTCCCGGGAGGGGACCTCATGACTTTCGATCGTCGCAGATTCCTGACGCTCGCCGGCTCGGCCGTAGCTGCGCCGGCCGTGCTGCGCGCCACGCGTGCCAATGCCCAGGAAGTGACGCTGCGCATGCACCACTTCCTGCCGCCGGTGGCGAACGGGCATTCCAAGTTCCTGAAGCCCTGGGCCGACAAGGTCGGCGCTGAATCGAACGGCCGGATCAAGATCGACATCTTCCCGTCGATGCAGCTCGGCGGCACCCCGCCGCAGCTCTTCGACCAGGCCCGCGACGGCGTCGTCGACATCGTCTGGACGCTGCCCGGCAACACGCCCGGCCGCTTCACCGGCATCGAGGCGTTCGAACTGCCCTTCGTCGCCAACAAGCGGGCGCTGGTGAACTCGCTGGCGCTGACCGACTATGCCAAGGAGCACCTCAAGGACGAATTCAAGGACATCCATCCGATCTGCTTCTGGGCGCATGATCACGGGCTGATCCACGCCAACAAGCCGGTCAAGACGATGGAGGACCTGAAGGGCCTCAAGCTGCGCTTCCCGACCCGGCTCGCCGGCGAGGCGCTGCGCGCGCTCGGCGTCAATGCCATCGGCATGCCGATCCCCCAGGTGCCGGAATCGCTGGCGCAGCGCGTGATCGACGGCTGCGTCGTGCCCTGGGAAGTGGTGCCCTCGATCAAGGTCCAGGAACTGGTCAAGAACCACACCGAGATCCCGGGCTCGCCGACCCTCTATGTCGCGACCTTCGTGCTCGCCATGAACAAGGCGAAGTACGAGGGTCTCGCGCCGGATCTCAAGGCGATCATCGACAAGAATTCGGGCGCGGTCGCCTCGGCCATGGCGGGCAAGGTCTGGGACGAGCAGGCTGTCGCCGTCTCCGAGATGGTCAAGAAGCGCGGCAACACCATCATCACGCTCGAGCAGGCCGAGGCCGATCGCTGGCACAAGGCGACCGCACCAGTGATCGAGGGCTGGCTCAAGACCGCCAAGGACAAGGGCCTCGACGGCGAGAAGCTGCTTGCCGCCGCCCGCGCTGCCCTCGCCAAGCACCAGAGCGCCGCCTGAGCATGACCGACAGGGCAGGGGAGGACAGGCCGCCATCGCGCATCGACGCGGTGGCGGAGGCGGTCGCGCTCATCGGCGGAGTGCTGCTGATCGCGCTCGCGACCATGGTGGTGGTCAGCGTGACCTTGCGCAGCGATCTCGTCGGCGCGGCCGGCGTGCCCGGCGATTTCGAGCTGGTGCAGATGGCGACCGCGATCGCCGCCTTCTGCTTCCTGCCGCTGTGCCAGCTCAGGCGCGGCAACATCTTCGTCGACACCTTCACCCTCAGGCTGCCGCAGCGCTGGCGCGACAGCATCGATGCGCTCTGGGATGGGGTCTATGGCCTTGCCATGGCGCTGATCGCCTGGCGGCTCGGCGTCGGTGCGCGTTCGGCGCTGGCCAGCGGCGAGAACACCATGGTGCTGCAACTGCCGAGCTATCTGCCGATCGCGCTCTGCGCGGTGCTGGCCGGCTTCGTCTCGCTCGCCGCCTTCGTCAGCGCCAGCCGCCTCATGAGGCAGCCCCGATGAGCGGCGCCTCCCTCGCCATCACCGGCTTTACCGTCATGCTGGCGCTGATGGCGCTGCGCCTGCCGATCGGCCTCGCCATGCTGGTCGTGGGCAGCGCCGGCTATATCCAGCTCAACGGGCTCGAGCCCTTCCTCAACTATATCCGCACCACGCCCTACCAGATCTTCGCCAATTACACGCTCTCGGTGATCCCGCTCTTCGTGCTGATGGGTGCCTTCGCCGAGCGTTCAGGACTGGCGGGCGACCTGTTCAAGGCGGCCTCGGCCTTTGTCGGCCATCGCCGCGGCGGCCTCGGCATGGCGATGATCGGAGCCTGCACCGGCTTCGGCGCGATCTGCGGCTCCTCGGTCGCGACGACCGCAACCTTCGCCCGGGCCGCCCTGCCGCAATTGCGCGGCTATCGCTACGATCCCGGCTTCGCCTGCGGCGTCACCGCAGTCGGCGGCACGCTCGGCATCCTGATCCCGCCCTCGGTGATCCTGGTCGTCTATGCGATCTCGACCGAGCAGAACATCGCCAAGCTGTTCCAGGCGGCGCTGATCCCCGGGCTGCTGGCGGCGACGTTCTACTGCATCACCATCTGGATCATGTCGCGCATCGACGGCACGCTCGCGCCTGCCCATGAGCGCACGCCCTGGCGCGAGCGCTGGCCGCTGCTGATCGGCGTCATCCCGGCGCTGACGGTCGCGGTGATCGTGGTTGGCGGCATCTATGGCGGCGTCTTCACGCCGACGGAAGGCGCTTCGGTCGGCGCCTTCATCATGCTCCTGATCGGGCTGTTCCGGCGCACGCTCGGCCCCGGCGAGATCAAGCAGGCGATCCTGCAGACGGCCGAGACCTCGGCGATGGTCTTCGCCATCCTGCTCGGCGCGGAGGTGTTCAACGCCTTCCTGGCGCTGACGCAGGTGCCGACCGCGGCTGCGGAGATGATCGCGGCCTCCGGCTGGGCGCCCTATACGGTGCTGGTCGGCCTGCTGCTGTTCTACATCGTGCTCGGCGGCGTGATGGACGAACTCGCCATGATCCTGCTGACGCTGCCGGTCTTCTTCCCGATCGTGACGGCGCTCGATTTCGGCATGCCGACCGACGACATCGCGATCTGGTTCGGCATCCTCGTGCTGATCGTGGTCGGCATCGGCATGACCTGCCCGCCGATCGGGCTCAACGTCTTCGTCGTCGCCTCGCTGGCGCGCGACGTGCCGGTGACGCGGATCTATCGCGGCGTGCTGCCCTTCGTCGGCGCCGATGTGATCCGGCTCGGCATCTGCGTGGCATTTCCGGCGCTCACCCTCTATCTGGTGAAGCTCCTGAACTGAGCGAGCGCGAGCAGCAGCATGATCGTCCACGACCTCGACATCGACGCCGTCAAGGCGGGCCTGGCCGATGATTCGATCCTCATCGTCGATGTGCGCGAGCCGCATGAATATGCCGCCGGGCACATTCCCGGCGCGGTGTCGCTGCCGCTGTCGCAGTTCCATCCGGCTGACCTGCCGAACGAGCCCGGCAAGCGCATCGTGCTCTCCTGCGCTGCCGGGGTGCGCTCCCTGCGGGCGCTCGAATTCGCGCAGGCTGCGGGGCTCGACATCGACAGCCACTATCTCGGCGGCTTCAAGGATTGGGCGATGCGGGGGGAGCCTGTCGAGCGCTAGTATCCGTTCGAGACGACTTGAGGGCGGCCTGCGCCTGGCGTTTTTCTGCGCTTCGGTGCTCACGTACTTGAGTACGCTCCGCTCCGATGCTCGAAAAACACCAGTCTCGCCACGCCCTGACGACGTCTCGAACGGATACTGAGACATCGCCTTTTGGTTGCGGTCAGCTGCGACAGCGTCGATAACGTGGCGCGGCCTCAAATCCGGCCGTGGTCGACCAAAGGTGCCCTATGAAGGCCTCCCGCCTGCTGAGCCTCTCCCTTGCAGCCCTGCTTTGCTCCGTGTCCGCGACGCCGCCCGCCTTTGCGCAGGCCGCCCCGCAGACCGCAGCGAAAAAGCCGGCGCAGGATCCCGAGCTGCAGGCGGCGATCGCCAAGTCGAATGCCTATACCTCGCTCTCCAACCGGACGATCCGGGCGATCGAATCCTGGGATCGCTACAAGAGCTGGGTCGACATGAAGAAGGGCCCGACCGGCAAGGAGCGCTACATCTCCTATGGGCTCTACAGCCTCTATGACGTCAAGGACGAGATCGCCAAGGCCGAAGCGGCTGCCGGCCAACCGCCGGCGCAGCCCGAGCTCGACGCCGCGGTGAAGCGCTATATCGCCGCCTATCAGGAGCTGGCGCCGCTGATCACCCGGGCCGAGCGCTATTACGAGCGCAAGGACTATCGCGACGACAACGCCGCCGAGGGCCGCGAGCTGCATGCCAAGATGGTGCCGGCGGCGGAGGCCTTCCTGCGCGAGCGCACCGCCTTCAGCAGCCAGCTCAACGGCTACAAGAAGGGGATCGACGCGCGCGAGCTCGCAGCGATCGAGGCGAGCGAGGGCCGCCAGGCCCGCTGGCAGCTGCGCAACATCATGATCAATGCGCGCGCCGTGATGGACGTGATGCCGAGTAATGAGAGCCCGATCGTCGATCTCGCCGCCTTCGACACCGCGCTCGCCGGCTATTCCGGCGCGATCAAGGAAATGGACCGCTTCAAGGACAGCAATCCGTCTGGCGTGCCGATGATCGATTCCTCGGCCAGCTCCTGGCTCGGCAATCTGCGCGATTTCCGCGAGAAGCTCGGCAAGTCGAAGGGGGACGTGCGCAAGGGCGCGGCGGGCGATGCCAACCGCATCGTCTCCAGCTACAATATGATGGTGTCGATGTCGGATAGCGCCGCGCGCATGATCCGCTGAGTTGCAAGGTCCGCTTGCTTGCGTTCGGCGCATCCCGGTCCCTCCATAGGGACCGGGGTGACGGCGCGGCGGTCCTGCGCCAGTCTTTCTCATCCGAGTGATCCGAAGGAAGTTTGCCGATGCGTCCGATGAAGTTCGGGATGGGCCAGCCGGTGCGGCGGGTCGAGGATCAGCGCCTGACCACCGGCACCGGCCGCTATACCGACGACACCGCGGTCGAAGGCGCGCTGCACGCCTATGTGCTGCGCTCGCCGCACGCGCATGCGAAGTTCAGGATCGTCGACAAGCAGGCGGCGCTGAAGCGCAAGGGCGTCAAGCTGATCCTGACCGGCGAGGACGTCGCCCATCTCGGCGACATCCCCTGCAAGGGGCTGATCAAGGATATCGATGGCAAGGATGTGAGGCCGAACCCGGTGCCGGTGCTGCCGACCGACACGGTGCGCCATGTCGGCGAAGCCATCGCCTTCATCGTCGCCGAGACGCTCGACCAGGCGCGCGACGCCGCCGAGGCGATCGAGATCGACTTCGAGACGCTGCCCTCGATCACCGGCATCGCCGAGGCCCTGGAGAGCGGGGCGCCGCAGGTCTGGCCCGATCGCGACGGCAACGTCGCCTTCGAGGCCGAGCAGGGCAACCGCAAGAAAACGGAAGACGCCTTCGCCAAGGCCGACCGGACCATCTCGGTCACCGTCGTCAACAACCGCCTCGCCTCCAACTACATGGAGACGCGGGCCTGCATCGCCGAATACGACCAGGCGACAAGGCGCTGGACCCTGACGCATGGCAGCCAGGGCAGCCACGGCACGCGCGAGATCCTCGCGGACTACATCCTCAAGGTCGATCCGTCCCGCATCCGGGTGATCACGCCGGATGTCGGCGGCGGCTTCGGCACCAAGATCTTCATGTACCGCGAATACCCGTTAACCATGGTCGCGGCCGAGAAGCTGAAGCGGCCGGTGCGCTGGGTCGCCGATCGCACCGAGCACTTCCTCGCCGACACCCATGGCCGCGCCAACCTCACCACCGCGACGATGGCGCTCGACAAGCGCGGCAAGTTCATCGGCCTCAAGGTCGACCTCGCCGCCGACATGGGCGCCTATCTCTCGCAATATGGGCCCTTCATCCCCTGGGTCGGCACGACGATGACGCCCGGCTGCTACAACATCCCGGCCGTGCATGTCCGCTTCCGCGGCGTCTTCACCCACACGACGCCGGTCGATGCCTATCGTGGCGCCGGACGGCCCGAGGCGGCCTATCTGATCGAGCGGCTGGTCGATGCGATCGCGCGCGAGACCGGCAAGACGCCGGATGCGATACGGGCGCTCAACTTCGTCAAGCCGAGCGAGATGCCGCACAAGACGCAGACCGGCCCGGTCTACGATTCCGGCGAGTTCGAGGGCCATATGCGCCGCGCCATGGAGGTGGCGGACTGGAAGGGCTTCAAGAGCCGTCTGAAAGCCTCGCAGAAGGCCGGCAAGATCCGTGGCATCGGGCTCGCCTGCTATATCGAGGCCTGCGGCGGCGGCGGGCCGGAGAGCTCGACCGTGATCCTGGAGAAGGACGGCACCGTCACCGTGCTGATCGGCACCCAGTCGAACGGGCAGGGCCATGAGACCGCCTATTCGCAGCTGGTCGCCCAGCATCTCGACATCCCGCTCGACCGCATCAAGGTGGTCCAGGGCGACACCGACCGGATCGCGACCGGCTCGGGCACGGGCGGCTCGCGCTCGATCCCCGTCGGCGGCGCGGCGCTCAACGCAGCGACCGGCATCCTCGCCGACAACCTGAAGAGCCTTGCCTCGGAGGCGCTCGAAGCCGCTCCGGCCGACCTCGAGATCGTCGACGGGGCCGTGCGCATCGTCGGCACCGACAAGGCGCTCGACCTCAAGGCGATCGCCAACCTGCCCGGCGCCAAGGCCGAGCAGCTCAGTGTGCACCAGAGCTGGACGCCGCCGGAGGCGACCTATCCGAACGGCACCCATGTCGTCGAGCTGGAGATCGATCCGGCGACCGGCGGCACCGAAATCCAGAACTATGTTGTGGTCGACGATTTCGGCGTGACGCTGAACCCGATCATGCTGCAGGGCCAGGTCCATGGCGGCGCGGCACAAGGCATCGGCCAGGCGCTGATGGAAGAGATCCGTTTCGACGGCTCTGGCCAGATGCTGACTGCGACCTTCATGGACTACGCCCTGCCGCGTGCCGTCGACATCCCGAACTTCCATTTCGAAACGCGCAACGTGCCCTGCGTGACGAATGCGCTCGGGGTGAAGGGCGCGGGCGAGGCGGGAGCGATCGGCGCCTGTCCGGCAGTGATGAACGCCATGGTCGATGCGCTGAACCGCGCCGCCGGGATCAAGGCGATCGACATGCCGGCGACCCCGCCCAAGGTGTTCGCGACGCTGAAGGCGGCGGGTTATCCGTCCTGATGCAAGGAGGCGTTTGCTTCCTTGCAAGGAGTTTCACGACAATGCGACTTGGCGCTGTCGTGCGCAGCAGGTGATCTGGAAGGGTTCAAAACAGCGTCGGTGTTCGGCGCTGCCTTCCGGAGGAATTCCACGCATGCTTCGCTCTGCTTTCGTCGCCCTCGGTCTCGCGGTCGGGGTCTCTGCCGTTCTGGCCCAGGCCAACCCGATCTCCGAGCGGCGCGATACGATGAAGGCGGTCGGCGCCGCGACGCGCGAGGGCGCGGCGATGGCCAAGGGCGAGGCGCCGTTCGACGCCGCCAAGGCGCAGGCGGTGTTCAAGACTTATGGCGACGCCGCCAAGAAGATGCCGGGCCTCTATCCGGACAGCGCCAAGACCGGCGGCGAGACCACGGCGGCGCCGAAGATCTGGGAAGACCAGGCCGGCTTCAAGGCCGCTTTCGCCAAGTTCGATGCCGATGCCGCCAAGGGCGCGGCCGTGACCGATCTCGCCGGCTTCAAGACCGCCTTCGGCGACGCCACCAAGAATTGCGGCGCGTGTCACGAGGTCTACCGCATCAAGAAGTGACGGGCTGCCGTCGCCTTCGGATTTGACCTGATCGAAGGAGCGGGCTTCCTTGATGGTGGTCCGCTCCATTCGTGTTGGCGACGCCGGGGCGAACCCCGTCGGGATACGAACGTTGTTTGCCGGGGACAACCGAATGAGGAACCGATGCGCCGCCTGCTGATCACGCTTCTGGTCTTCATCGCGCTCGGCATTGCCGGCTTCTTCGTCCTCACCGATCCGCGCGTGGTCTCGCCGGGGCCGGAGGTCGGCACGCTGCCGGCGCCGGATGTCGAGAACGGCAAGCTGCTGTTCGCGGCCGGCGGCTGCGCCTCCTGCCATGCCACGCCGGGGCAGGACGACAAGACCAGGCTCGGCGGCGGCCTCGCGCTGGAGTCGCCCTTCGGCACGTTCCATGTGCCGAACATCTCGCCGCATACCCGCGACGGCATCGGCAACTGGGGCACGGCCGACTTCATCCAGGCGATGACCGCCGGCGTCTCGCCCTCCGGCCAGCACTATTACCCGGCCTTCCCCTACACCTCCTATCGGCTGATGCCGCCGCGGGCCGTCGCCGATCTCCTCGCCTATATCCGTACGCTGCCCTCGGTCGAGGGCAGGGCGCCCGGTCATGAGCTCTCCTTCCCCTTCAACATCCGCCGCCTCGTCGGCGGCTGGAAGCTGCTGTTCTTCGACGGGACGCCGTTCAAGGCCGATCCCTCCAAGAGCGACGAATGGAATCGCGGCGCCTATCTGGTGAACGGTCCCGGCCACTGCGCCGAATGCCATTCGAGCCGTAACCGCTTCGGCGCGATCGTGCAGGCGACGCGCTTCGCCGGCGGTCCCGATCCCGAAGGCAAGGGCTGGGTGCCGAACATCACCCAGGCGGAGGACGGGCTCGGAAAGTGGTCGAAGGCCGAGATCGCCGAGCTGCTCAAGACCGGGTTCACGCCGGGCTTCGACAATGTCGGCGGCTCGATGGCCGCGGTGGTGCGCAATATGGCGCAGCTGCCCGATGCCGACCGGCTGGCGATGGCGGAGTATCTGAAGTCGCTGCCGGCGGTGCAGGGTCCGCCGCGGCCGCAGAAGGCCGCTGGCGGGTAGGGCTATCCGCCAAACAGGCGCCGGTCCCAGAACACGGGCTCGTGCAGGCTCGGCTCGATCAGGGCAAAGTCGGCATGGGCCGGATTGATCAGGACGTTTCTGTCGAGCCGCGCGACGACGCTCGGGACCAGCAGGATTGCGCTGCGGCGCTCCCGGCACCAGAGCTCGCCGTAGGACTTGCTGACCGTCGCGGGCATCGTATCCCAGCCGGGCAGGGCAGGGGCCGAAAAGATCTCATAGCTGACGCCGCGCGGGATGCCGATCCGGACGAAGTGCTGGTTCGGCGGCAGGTGGCCGCTGCCGCGCACGAGTTTTTCCAGCAGCGCGGTCGAATAATGCTCGCTGCTGTAGATCACCGGGCTGCCGGCCGTGTTCCAGCGCCCGGGCGCGATGGTGGAGCCGGTCGCGTCGAAGATTGGATAGAGGCCGTCCGGATCGCCGATGCGATAGGCAGTCAGCGTCCGGTCCAGCCGCTGTGGCGTCACGCGGCGCTGCCATATTTCAGGCCGGCGAGAACGTCGCGTACCAATTCGCCGCCGATCTCGTTCTGGAGGACGACATCGATCGGGCGCCGGTCGTCGAGCATGGCGTGAGATCTGAATAGGAAGTCTCGCGCAGCCTCCTCGGTCTTCCAGACATCGAGGGCCAGTTCCCAAACGCCGACGACCCGAGCCAAGCGCGTACCCTCGTCGGCCGACAGGCGATGCGCCGCCTTGCGCCGCTCATAGGTGGCCTTGGGGACGAAGCGGAACTTGAACTGGGCGTCGTTGGGCGACAGCAGATGGGAGACGCGCTCGAGCGCAGCCACGGGAAGCCCGTTCTCGATCGTCGAGATCAGTTCGAACGGCGTGCGTCCTGCTCGGGCATCGCCGGGCAGGCCGAGCACGCGGGCCATTGCCTCATAGGACACCATGACTTTTGTCCTTGTATCACTTGAGGCGAAATATAGTCTCTGTTGAGGCGTTCTACAAGCAAGGCTTGGGCAGAGGCGAAGCCAGCCTCAATCCATCACAGCCGCCTTGAGTATGCAGACCATCAGAGCGGTGCCGGGCTGGTCGCCGATGCAGCGGACGACGTGCTGGCGGTCGCAGCGATAGCGCAAGGTCTCGCCGGCCTTGGCGCGCTGGGTGATGCCGCCGACCTCGACCTCGAATTCGCCCGAACTCACCGAAAGCGATTCGATCGAGCCACGCTGGTGGCCTTCCGAATCGAGCTCGCCGCCCGGCTCGGCGCTGACCTCGTACCATTGCAGCCATTCGACGGTCTTGATCCAGCCGATGATGGCGAGGCGCAGCTTGCCGTCCTCGGAGACCAGGATCGGCGTGTCCGGCCGGGCGATCTTCTCGATGAAGGCCTCTTCCTCATTGGTCGAGAGCACGCGCTCGATCGAGACGTCGAGCGCCTGCGACAGCCGCCAGATCGTCGCCAGCGTCGGATTGGTCTCGTTGCGCTCAATCTGGCTGATGATCGACTTGGCGACGCCGGACTGCTCGGCGAGCTCCGAAAGCGAGAGATTATAGGCCTTGCGCAGCCGCTGGATCGTCTTGCCGAGCTGGCCCGAGATCACCTGCGCGCCGGATTCCAGCTCGCGCCCGCCACGTTCCCTGGTTTCGATGCCCATCGCGCTCTTGCCTGCCGTCTCCCCCAATTCGTTTGGGATAGAGAACGATTGTTTGTCCTAGCGGACAATGCCTCGGATCGCTCCAAGCGGCAAGTCGAGCAGGTCAGACCGAGCGGGATGGCCCGACCTCGCGCGTCTCTTTCTTGAGCAGGCCAAGCTGCTGCTCGCGCAGGATGACGTAGATGCCGGAGGCGATCACGATCAGCGAGCCAAGGAGCACGGCCATCACCGGCCATTCGCCGAAGACGAACCAGCCGAGCGCGGTCGCCCAGATCATCGTCGAATACTCGAACGGCGCGATCAGCGAGGCGTCGCCATAGCGATAGGCCTGGACCAGCAGCATCTGGCCGAGGCCGCCGAGCACGCCGATGGTGACGAGCAGGATGAAATCCTTGAGGTCCGGCACGGTCCAGCCCAGCGCCAGCGTCAGCAGGCCGAGCAGCGAGGTCAGCGACATGAAATAGAAGACGATGGCGCCGGTCTTCTCGGTGTGGGTCAGCAGCCGGACCTCGACCGAGGCGAAGGCGGAGCAGAAGGCGCCGGCGAGCGCGAGCAGGGCGCCGATCGCTGGGCCGCCCGAGAGCCCATGGCCGAAGGCCTGCGCGCCCATATGCGGCGAGAGCATCAGCAGCACCCCGAGGAAGCCGACGGCGACGGCGGTCCAGCGATAGATGCGCACCCGCTCCTTGAGGATCAGCGCCGCCAGCACGACGACGATCAAGGGCGCGGCATAGCCGATCGCGACCGCGTCCGAGAGCGGCAGCAGATGCAGCGCGGCGAAGCCGAGGAACATGCCGGTCGAGCCGATGACGCCGCGCTTGAGATGGCCGCGCAGATTGCTGGTCTTGAGCGCCTCGGGGAACTCATGGCGCCAGGCCAGCCAGATGATCAGCGGGATCAGCGCGAAGAAGGAGCGGAAGAAGACGAGCTCGCCGGTCGGATAGCGCGAGGCCAGCGTCTTGATGCCGGCCGACATCAGCGTGAACGACAGGGCCGAAAGCAGCTTGAGGCTGATGCCGAGGAGCGGTGACAAGGGAGCAGGTCGGGCACGAGGAAAGGAAGTCTTGTGCAAGACGTCCAGTCCTTAGACCACGAGCAGGGGGCCGTTCCAAGCACCGATCTTGCAAAGCGGATCGGCGCGCTGCGGGAGGCGATGGGGGGCGTGTCAGCTGAGGCGGTATTCGAGAATCTCGTCGCCGCGATCGTCGAAGCTGCCGGTCGAGGTCCAACCCAGATGCCGGTAGAAGCCATAGGAGCGCACGGCCGGATCGGACGAGCAGCTCAGGAACAGCCTGGCGAGGCCGAACGTCTCGAAGTCGGCGACGACCAGATGCAGCAGCGTCCTGCCAATCCCTTTTTCTTCATAGTCGGGCAGTAGCGCCAGCACGGCGATCTCGCCGGTCTCGCGTTCGCCGAAGCAATAGCCGACGATCTGCCCGCCCTCGATCGCGACATGGCCCGGCAGGCTGCCGTCGGCGATGGCGGCCTGCCAGCTTTCGAGCGTGACACCCGCTTCCGCGAGGCGCTCGACCGAGAAGGCGTTCTCCCGTGTCCTGCCGCGCAGGACGACACAAGCGGGCGTATCCTCGGGGACGGCGCGGCGATAGGCGATGGTCATTGGTCTCGGTTGGTCTGGAGGGTGAGGGCCGGAGCGCATCCTGATGCGCTCCGGCTGGCCTGGTTCAGAAATTCGCCCGGAACGAGCCGCCGTCGATCAGGAAGTTCTGGCCGGTGATGTAGCCGGCATGGGTGCTGGCGATGAAGGCGCAGAGCTTGCCGAACTCGTCGGGCGTGCCCAGGCGGCCGGCGGGGACGGCAGCGAGCCGCCGCTTCGTCGCTTCCTCGATGCTGATGCCCTGCATCTCGGCGACCTTGTTCGTCGCGGTCTTGATCCGGTCGGTGTCGAACACACCCGGCAGGATGTTGTTGATGGTGACGTTGGCATGGGCGATCTCGCGGGCCACGCCGGCGAGGAAGGCGGTGAGGCCGGCGCGGGCGGCGGAGGAGACGTCGAGGCCGGTCAGCGGGGTCAGCACGCTCGCCGAGGTGATGTTGACGATGCGGCCGAAGCGCCGCTCGATCATGCCGTCGACGACGCGCTGCACCAGCTCGAGCGGCGTCGCCATGTTCTGCGCGACGCCTTCGAGCAGTCCCTCGCGTGTGACCTCGCGGAAGGGCTTGGGCGGCGGACCACCATTGTTGTTGACGAGGATGTCCGGGTTCGGCGCGGCGGCGAGCAGCGCATCCTGGCCGGCCTTGGTCCCGACGTCGGCGACGACGGCGATCACGGTCGCGCCGGTGCTGGCGCGAATCGCAGCTGCGGTCTCCTCCAGCGTCTTGGCGTCGCGGCCGTTGACGACGACGGTGCAGCCGGCTTCGGCCAGCGCCTGCGCGCAACCGCGGCCCAGCCCCTTGCTCGAGGCGCAAACGATGGCCGTGCGGCCGGCGATACCCAGATCCATGGTCGTCTCCCGGAAAGGTCCGTTCCTGTGCAGGCAGGCAAAGCATGCTTTCGCCGCCGCGTCATCAAAGCGTAGTGCAAATCAGACACACGCCGCAGGCATCGCAACAGTTGGACTGGCGAGCATGAGCGACGATAGCGACGCCAAGCAGGTTCGCAGCATCTTCATATCCGACCTGCATCTCGGCACGCGTGGGGCGCAGGCGGACCTCGTGCTGGAGTTCCTGCGCGCCTATGACGCCCCGACGATCTATCTGGTCGGCGACATCATCGACGGCTGGCGGCTGAAGAGCGGCTGGTACTTCCCGCAGGCGCATAACGACGTGGTGCAGAAGCTGCTGCGCAAGGTGCGCAAGGGCTCGAAGCTGGTCTACGTCACCGGCAATCACGACGATTTCCTGCGCGACTATACCGGCCTGCAGTTCGGCGGCATCACGCTGGTCGACGACATCGTCCACGAGACCGCCGACGGCAAGCGCATGCTCGTCATTCACGGCGACCTGTTCGACCTCGTCGTGCGCAACGCCAAATGGCTCGCTCTGCTCGGCGACTGGGCCTACACGATCGCGCTCGTGCTCAACCACGGCATCAACAAGGTCCGCCGCGTCCTTCGCCTGCCGCACTGGTCGCTTTCGGCCTGGGCCAAGCACAAGGTCAAGAACGCGGTGAACTATATCGGCGAGTTCGAGCAGTGCCTCGTCGACGAGGCGCGCCGGCACAAGGCCGACGGGGTGATCTGCGGCCACATCCACCATGCCGCCCAGCGCGAGATCGGCGGGCTGACCTACATCAACACCGGCGACTGGGTCGAAAGCTGCACGGCGGTGGTCGAGCACGACGATGGCCGCTTCGAGATCGTCCGCTGGCCGCAGCACCGGCTGACAGGCGAGAAGCCGGCTGTTGCCGCGGCGCGGCCAACCCCGGTACCGAGCCTCGTCGAGGCCGCGCGGGTCATGTTCCCCAAAAGTGGAAACCACTTTTGGGATAAGAACATGCCCCAGCATTTAGATTTGGCGCGAATTCTTGGCGTTCAGCCGGAAACGGCTGAACGGAAAGCGCGCTGATGCGCGTCCTGATCGCGACGGACGCCTGGCGCCCGCAGATCAACGGCGTGGTGCGCTCGCTGGAGCGGATGGTGGAGGCGGCGCCTGAGTTCGGCGTCACCCCGCATATGCTGACGCCGGAAGGCTTCTGGCAGGTCGGGCTGCCGTCCTATCCCGATATCCGCATCGCCCTGGCGACGCGCCGGCATGTCGCTCGGCGCATCGCCGAGTTCGGCCCCGACCATATCCATATCGCGACCGAGGGGCCGATCGGCTGGCTGACGCGCGCCGTCTGCCTCGCCCAGAAGCGCACCTTCACGACGAGCTACCACACCCGTTTCCCGCAATATGTCGCGGCGCGCTGGCCGATCCCGGAGAGCTGGAGCTATCGCTTCCTGCGCCGCTTCCACGGGCCGGCGGCGGGCGTCATGGTCTCGACCGCCACCGTCGAGGCCGAGCTGCGGGCGCATGGCTTCGAGCGCATCCTGCGCTGGGGTCGGGGCGTCGATCTCTCGCTGTTCCATCCACGGCCAGAGAGCGTGCTCGACCTGCCGCGGCCAATCTTCCTCAGCGTCGGCCGCGTGGCGGTCGAGAAGAACCTCGAGGCCTTCCTGTCGCTGCGCCTGCCCGGCAGCAAGGTCGTGGTCGGCGACGGGCCGGCCCGCGCCGACCTGCAGCGTGCCTTCCCGGAGGCGCATTTCCTCGGCGCGCGCGAAGGCGAGGACCTCGCGGCGATCTATGCTTCCTCCGACGTCTTCGTCTTCCCGAGCCTGACCGACACCTTCGGCATCGTGCTGCTGGAGGCGGCGGCGAGCGGGTTGCCGGTCGCAGCCTTCCCGGTGCAGGGACCAAGCGATGTCTTCGCCGGCAGCGAGGCGGCGGTGCTGCACGAGGACTTGCGCAGTGCCGCGCTCTCGGCCCTGCGCCTGCCGCGCGAAGCCGGATTGCAGCTCGCCCAGCGCCATAGCTGGCACAGCAGCGCCGAGCAGTTCTACGGCCATATGCGCTGGGCGATGCAGACGGCCGCGGCTGGAAAAGCGGCGCGCGTCGAACCGGCGCCGGCCTCGACAGCCCTCTCCGTCCGGTTGGAGCCGGCGGAGGGGAAGGAATTCGCGTAGAGTCTGGAAGTTTCTCTCGGCCCTCATCCTGAGGAGCCGCGCAGCGGCGTCTCGAAGGATGTTCCAGCTGGTTCCAGAGCCTCCTGAAGCATCCTTCGAGACGCGCTCTTGCAGAGCGCTCCTCAGGATGAGGGCTCAGGTGTTTTTCAAGTGCCGTACTTTAGCGTCACAGCCTGCGTGAACGCGCATGGCGCGGCAGCGCCGGCTGCGGGGCGCTTGCTGGCTTGAGCTCGCTGCGGAAATCGTCGCGGCGCTGATGCACCGAGGCGATGACGAGGCCCATCGGTACGCCGAGGCCGACCAGCGCCGCTTCCGACAATTGCAGGCTGGCCTCGATCGTCTCCGGCACGGCATCGTTGACGCCGATCTCGTAGAGATGGCGCGCATGCTTGGCGTCGCGGGCGCGGGCGACGATGACGAGGTCTGGCCTCATGCCGCGGGCTGCTTCGACGATCTCGTCGACGGCGCGGGGATTGTCGATGGTGACGATCAGCGCGGTCGCTTCCTCAAGGCCGCAGAGCCGCAGGAAATCCGGCTTGGTGGCGTTGCCGTAGAAAGCCGGGCGGCCAGCGCGGCGCTGCGCTGCGATCAGCGAGGGATCAGCGTCGACGGCGATGTAAGGCACCTTGTGCTGCGAGAGCATCTCGCCGACCAGGCGCCCGACCCGGCCGAGCCCGACGACGATGGCGCGCGGGGCATGATCGTCCGGCGGCAGGATGCTCGCTTCGTCCGGAAGCTTCACCGCCGGGGCCAGGCGCGCGGAGAGCTTCCGCGCCATGCGGGCGGCGAGCGGCAGGAAGATCATGGTCAGCGAGACGCCGGCGAGCACGAGCGAGGCGGCGTTCTGGTCGACCAGCTTGGCCGCGACGGAGGCGGTCAGCAGCACGAAAGCGAACTCGCCGCCGGGGCCGATCATGATCGCGGTTTCGAGCGCGGTCGGGACCGACAGTTTGAAATAGCGGGCGAACAGGAAGGTGATCGCGACCTTGGCGAGGAAGAGTCCGGCGGCGATGCTCAGGATGGCAACCGGCTGGGCCGCCAGCGCCGCCGGGTTCACGCTCATGCCGACGGTGAGGAAGAAGACGCCGATCAGCAGCGATTTGAACGGCTCGATCGTCACCTCGATGGCGCGGCGATACTCGGTCTCGGCCAGCAGCAAACCGGCGATGAAGGCACCCAGCCCCATGGAGAGCCCCGCCGCCGCGGCGATCAACCCGGTGCCGAGCGCGACCAGCAGGGTCGCCGCCATGAAGCTCTCGGAGGAATCGGTCGAGGCGACCAGGCGGAAGAGCGGACGCATGGCGAGGCGGCCGATCACGATGATGGCGGCGACGGCCGCGATCGCTTGCAGCAGCGCCTGGGTCAGGCCGACGAGCAGCGAGCCGCCGTTCTGTGCGCCGAGCACACTGACAAGGAAGAGCAGGGGGATCACCGCCAGGTCCTGGCAGAGCAGGATGGCAAAGCTGGCGCGGCCAGCCGAGGAGGTGATGCGGCGATGGGCCGAAAGCAGTTCCACCACCATCGCGGTCGAGGACAAGGCGAGCGCCGTGCCGATCAATAGCGCCGCAGCGGGCGGCTGGCCGTAGGCGATGGCAACGGCACCGATCGCGGCGGCGCCGAAGGCGACCTGGCCGAGGCCGAGGCCGAAGACCAGCCGGCGCATGGTCATCAAGCGCTCATAGGAGAGCTCCAGCCCGATCACGAAGAGCAGGAAGGCGACGCCGAGCTCGGCCGGGCCGGCGAGCGCCTCGGCGTTCGAGACGGTGATCGTGCTGAGGAAGGGGATCTTGGCGACGAGGCCGCCGAGGCCATAGGGGCCGAGCACGGCGCCGCAGGCCATGAAGGCGACGACCGAATTGACGCGGAAACGCTTGGCGAAGGGCACGATCACGCCGGCCGTGGCGAGCACGACCACGGCGTCACGATAGGCGGAAGGATCGATCGTCCCGGCCACGTCACCCTCGAAGAATCAAGCGAAGCTGCTGATCTCTCAGCTTTGCGTCCCAGAGCCTTGCAACACAAACCAAATACGCATCGGGCTGACGAAAACTTGCCCCGCCGCCGGCTGACCTCTAATCACGATGCCATTCGCGGCGGCAGCATGGCCGCGATCTCGCCACGCGAAGGGCTCCGCATGCGCTTTACCGGCACCGCTTCTTACGTCGCCACCGAGGACCTGACCGTCGCGGTCAATGCCGCGATCCGGCTGGAGCGGCCGCTTCTCGTCAAGGGCGAGCCCGGCACCGGCAAGACGGTGCTGGCCGAGGAGATCGCCGCCGCGCTCGGGGCGCCGCTGCTGACCTGGCACGTCAAGTCGACCACCAAGGCGCAGCAGGGGCTCTATGAATACGATGCGGTCAGCCGCCTGCGCGACAGCCAGCTCGGCGATGCCCGCGTCTCCGACATCGCCAACTACATCAAGCGCGGCAAGCTCTGGGAGGCCTTCGTCTCGCCGGTGCGGCCGGTGCTGTTGATCGACGAGATCGACAAGGCGGATATCGAGTTCCCGAACGACCTGCTGCTCGAGCTCGACCGCATGGAGTTCCATGTCTACGAGACCGGCCAGACCATCCGCGCGGCGCAGCGGCCGGTTATGATCATCACCTCGAACAACGAGAAGGAGCTTCCGGACGCCTTCCTGCGCCGCTGCTTCTTCCATTACATCCGCTTTCCGGACGCCGAGACGATGCAGAAAATCGTCGAGGTGCATTTCCCCGGCATCAAGAAGCGCTTGATGGAGGAGGCGCTGCGCCTGTTCTTCGAGGTGCGCGAGGTGCCCGGCATCAAGAAGAAGCCCTCGACCTCCGAACTGCTCGACTGGCTGAAGTTGCTCGTCGCCGACGATATCGGCCCCGAAGTGCTGCGCGAGCGCGATCCGCGCAAACTGATCCCGCCGCTGCACGGCGCGCTGCTCAAGAACGAGCAGGACGTCTCGCTGTTCGAGAAGCTCGCCTTCATGGCGCGGCGGGAGAGCCGCTGAGCTTCGCTTCGGGCACTGCGTCGCAAGGCGGGATCGCGGTGGCGAGATCGACCTTGGGATCGATCTCGCGGACGGCTTCCTTGAGGTCGAAATCGCGCATCAGCAGGACATAATCCTGCGTTTCAGATGTCCTGAGATAACCTGACATCGCGATCGGCTTGCCTGAGAGCTCGCCGAAGCGGCAGGCCTTGTCGGCTCCGAGAGCCAGGCTGCCGCGATTGCCGCTGTTCTGCGGGCCGGCGAACATTTCCTCGCGGAAGGCGCTAAGGCGCGCGGCGTCGGCCCGGCTCAGCCTGAACAAGGTGAAGCGCCGCCCCGGCGAGGCGATCGCCGGCAGCTTCGCCAACTCGGCGGCATCGCGCACCTCCTCCAGCACGACCTTGCGCTCATGGCGCCCGCCATCCTTGGGCAAGGCGACGAGTGTCATGGTGACGCCGCCCGGCAGTGTGCGGATGTCGGACGGCAGGCTGATGCCGGCGCGCAGCTCGGCGAGGTCGGTCGTCCTGATATCGACCTTGGACAGCTTCGGCAGCGAGGCCAGCGGGACGTGGCCGCAGCCGGCGAGCAGGCCGCAAAGCAGGAATTTGGCGGGCAGGGCTGTGTGCATCGAGCTTTCCGATAAATGGCTTTGACATTCAGAAATTCGTCTCTTAGTTTAATTTTGTCAATGACGGAGTGAATAGACATGACATCCCTTGCGAGCTCCGCCCAGGATCGGTCCGCCATGGCGAGGCTGCGGCGTGTGAGCATGGTCGCGCGTATCCTGTGCATTGCAGCGGCGGCCTTGATGGCGTTCGGCGCCGTCTGGCTCTGGCGCAATCCCGAGCAGCTCGCCGCCTATGCCCGCGGCACGATCGGCGTCAGCGCCCCGGTCGGCCCGTTCTCGGAGCGCGGCTATTGGGCCGCGCTGACGCTCGGCCTCGTACCTGCGGGCCTCTTCGTTGCCGCGATGTTGCGGCTGTCGAGCCTGTTCGGCCGCTTCGGCCGCGGCCGGGTGCTGGAAGAAGAGAATGCGCAGCGGCTCGCGCGGGTCGGCTGGCTGCTGACGGCAATGGGCGTCGCCACGCCGCTGGCGCGCGCGCTGCAGAGCGTGGCGCTGACCTTCGACAACCCTTCAGGCCAGAAGCAATTGGCGATCACGCTCGATCCGGGGACGTTCGGCGTGCTGGCCGCCGGGGCGGCGCTGGTCGCCTTCGGGCTGGTGCTCAAGGAGGCGGTCCGCCTCGCGGACGAGAATCAGAGTTTCGTGTAGGAGTTAGGCGATGCCGATCATCGTCGAACTCGATGTCATGCTGGCGCGTCGCAAGATGCGCTCGAAGGAACTGGCCCAGCGCATCGGGCTGACCGAGCAGCAGGTCTCGCAGCTGAAATCCGGCAAGGTCCGCGGCATGCGCTTCGATACGTTGACGCGGATCTGTGCCGTGCTCGACTGCCAGCCGGGGGATCTGCTGCGCTACGAGCCCGGCGCTGATGACCTTGCGCCCGGCTCCGATGGCGACGATGCGTAATGCCTGTCAGCCCAGCCCGAGCAGCGGGCGCGCCTGCAGCGCCGCGACGAGCGCCGTCGCGGTGAGGGCGGCATAGGCGGCCGAGACCGTCCCGAGCGCGACCAGCCCGGCCTTGCTTTGCCGCGTCGCCAGCCACAGGACCATGCCGATCGCCGGGATGATCTGCAGGGCGTGCAGGCCGAGGAAATGCGCGATGCGCAGGTCGCCGATCGTCAGCGACCAGCCGAGGAAGGGGATTGTCCGGTGCGCGTCGGGTACGGCGCCGACATAGTGCCCGCTGGCGCTGGAGCCGAGCAGGGCGCCGCTCAGCAGCCCGAAGACGCAGGTGAGGGCGAGGCCGGCAACCAGCGACCAGCGCACGACCTGCGGCATGGGGGCGGCGTCGCGGCGGGACAGGCCATAGGCGAGGAAGCCCGGCGCGACCGTGAACATCACCGCGCCGATGCCCATCAGGGCATAGAGCGCGATACCGATCCAGTCGTCGCGATTATAATGCGAGGCTTCGACGCGCGAGGCGCGCCAGGCGATGTAGAGCACCTCCAGCACGATCGGCACGATCACCGGCCAGACCATGTAGCGCCCGAGCCAGGAGGCGCGGAAGCGGTCGCTCGCCAGCGGCAGGAACAGCGCCAGCGTCAGCAGGTAGAGGGCGACCGAGAGCTCGAATTTCAGCGGCTTGATCCAGGTGTCAACGCCCTGGAACTGCCGGGGGTCGATCAGCCAGGCGAAAAGCGTTGGGACCGCCAGAGCGAGCATGGCGAAGGCTGCGGCTGTGAGGCGCGGCTCCAGTTCGAGATCGGGCAGCCAGGCCGGGAGGCGGGCCTGCAGGCGGGCGATCCGGTCTTCGCGCGCGAGGCGGAAGCTGGCCTCCAGCAGCAGATAGGTCAGATAGCCGACAGGGCCGAACAGGAAGGTCAGCAACAGCACCGGCAGCATCAGCCAGTGCGGGATCGCTTCTGCCTGCGAGCGCCGCAGGATCCAGTTGCCGAGGACGAGGTCGAAGGCGAGGTAATGCACCCAGCCGGCGAGCAACAGCGGCTTCGAGGCGAACAGGGCCGCGACCGAATCGAGCGAGGAGAAGCCGCCCTTGGCGTCATGCCAATGGACGGCGATCAACATGGCATAGCCGAGCGAGAGCAGCGCCGGGATGATCCAGCCGGCGAGCGCTGCCGAGATGCCGCGCCAGCGTGGCAGGAGGATCAGGGCGGCCCAGCCGATCATGGCGAGCTGGCCCGCCCGGGCGAAGGCGTCATCCAAGCTGAGAGGCATCATGCGCTCCAATCTTGACACCGTTCAGTTGCGGCATTGTCCTATTGCGTTATCTTGACGGCGTCAAGTTTGATGGCGGCGGTGTGCGGGCAGGGCGTGCGATGGATAGCAAGGTCGGCAAGCGGGGCGGCTATCACCATGGCGACCTGCGCCAGGCGATGATCGACGCGGCCGAGGCGGTGCTGGCCGAGAAGGGCATCGGCGGCTTCACGCTGCGCGAATGCGCCCGCCGGGCCGGCGTCTCGCCGGCGGCGCCGGCGCATCATTTCGGCAACCTGGTCGGACTCCTGACCGCGATCGCGACGCTCGGCTTCGACGATCTGTCCGAGAGCATGGAGGCGGCCGTCGCAAAGGCCCGGGCGGCCGGCGGCGATCGGCTCGCCGCAATCTGCGAGGCCTATCTCGCCGTCGCATTGACGCGGCCTGGCCGCTTCCGCGTCGTCTTCGGGCGGCTCGGTCTGAAGAGTGGCGACGATGATCTGCGCCGCGCCGCCGTCCGCGCCTTCGGCATCCTGGTGCGCGAGACCAAGCTGGCATTGGGGCGCGAGCTCGACGGCGATGTGCTGACGCGGCTGCCGTCGAGCTATGGCGAGGATGCCGATCTCGCCGAGATCCTGTTCGTCTGGTCGATCACGCACGGCTTCTCGACCATGCTGATCGATGGCCAGCTCGCACCGCTCGAGATGCAGCCGGGCGGGCGCGAGCGGCTGATTGGGCTCTATTCCGGCCGGCTGATGCAGATGCTGCTCGCTGCTGTCGGGAGTTCGGCAGCCAAGCCACTCGCAAATCCCGCCAGCCATGGTTAGATGGCGGCCATGCGCCGCCTCATGCTTCTGCGCCACGCCAAATCGGCCTGGCCCGCCAACACCGCCGATCGCGATCGGCCGCTCGCCACGCGTGGGCGCGAAGCTGCCCCGGTCATGGGCCGCTATCTTGCCGAGGAGCTGCTGCTGCCCGATCTCGTCCTGATCTCGCCGGCCAAGCGCACGGTCGAGACCTGGGAACTGGTCAAGCCGATGCTCCCCGAGAAACCGGCGACGCAGTTCGAGGCGCGGATCTACGAGGCCAGCCGGGAGCGCCTGCTCAAGGTGGTGCAGGAGACCGACCCTGGCGTTCGCACGCTGCTGATGATCGGCCATAATCCCGGCTTCGAGGAGCTCGCCGCCAAGCTCGCCGGCCATGGCGACCGCTATGCCGCGGCGCGGATGGCGCAAAAATACCCGACCTGCGGCCTCGCCGTGATCGATTTTGCGATCGAGGACTGGCGCGATCTTGCGGCGCAGGGCGGCCGGCTCGACCGCTTCGTCACGCCGGCTTCGCTCGGCGAGGGGCCCGACGAATGAGGCGGATCGCCTGATGGCGTCCGGTTCCTATCTCGACGAGGCGCGCAATGCCGCGCTCGCCTTCGGCGACAGCTTGCTGGGCTTCGCCAGGCCGCGCCTGCGTATCGGCGTCACCGGCCTGTCGCGCTCAGGGAAAACGGTCTTCACGACAGCGCTGATCCAGAACCTGGTCGAGGGCGCCAGGCTGCCCGTGCTGAAGGCCTCGGCGGAAGGGCGGATCGCCCGGGTCAGGCTGGTGCCGCAGCCCGATCCCGAGATTCCGCGCTTTCCCTATGAGGCGCATCGCGCGGCGCTGTCCGGTCCGGATCGGCGTTGGCCGGACTCGACCCGCCGCATCTCGGAGCTTCGGATCGAGATCGACTACGAGCGCGCCGAGGGCTGGTTCAAGGGGCCGGCGACGCTGACCCTCGATATCGTCGACTATCCCGGCGAATGGCTGCTCGACCTCGCCTTGATCGGGCAGGACTATGCCAGCTGGTCGGCGCAGGCGGTGGCGGATGCGCGCAAGGCGCACCGGCTCGCGATCGCCGGCCCCTGGCTCGACGATCTCAGGCAGCGCGACCCGACGGGGCCGGCGGACGAGCTCGCGGCCGAAGCGGCGAGCGACGTGTTCAAGGCCTATCTCGCCGCCTTGCGCGCCGACCCCGAGGCGGTGGCGGTGACGCCGCCCGGGCGCTTCCTGATGCCGGGCGATCTCGAAGGGTCGCCGGCCCTGACCTTTGCGCCGCTCGATCTGCCGCCGGGCGTGCAGCCGCAGGCCGGCACGCTCGCCGGGCTGATGGCGGAGCGTTTCGAGGCCTATAAGCGCGTCGTGGTCGGGCCGTTCTTCCGCGAGCATTTCGCCCGGCTCGATCGGCAGATCGTCCTGGTCGATGCGCTGGCGGCGCTCGATGCCGGCCCCGCCGCGCTCGCCGACCTTGAAACCGCGCTCGGCCAGGCGCTTTCGGCCTTCGCCGTCGGGCGCAACAGCCTGCTGTCGAGCCTGTTTGCGCCGCGGATCGAGAAGGTGCTGTTCGCCGCGACCAAGGCCGACCATCTCCACCACACCAGCCATGACCGGCTCGCCGCGGTGATGTCGCATCTGGTCGCGCGCGCTGCGGCGCGGGCGCAAGGGGCGGGGGCCAAGGTCGAGGCGATGGCCTTCGCCGCGATCCGCGCCACGCGCGAGGTCCGCATCCGCGAGGGCCGCGAGGAGCTGCCGGCCATCGCCGGCGTACCGGAGGCGGGCGAGGTCGTCGACGGCGAGGTCTTCGACGGGCAGACGGAGGCGGCGATCTTCCCTGGCGACCTGCCGGAGCGGCCCGAGGCGATCTTCGATCCGGAGGCGGCGCGCTGGCATGTCAGGGCGCCGCGCTTCCGGCCGCCATTAGTCAAGCCGGATGCCGGCGGGCGTTTGGTGCCGCCGCCGCAGATCCGCCTCGACCGTGCGCTCGAATTCCTGATCGGGGATCGATTGGCGTGAGGAGGCGAGCATGAACAAGGCGCCGCGCGCCATCCGCCTCGATCCGCAGGATGGCTCCTCCGACGACGCCGTCTTCGGCGGCCGCGGCGATGTCGCGGTCGTGCCTGAGATCGAGCCGATCGAGCCTGAAGCTGTAGCGGTTCCGCAGCCCAGGCGTCGCCGCTTCAGCTGGGGCAGCCTGTTCGTCGCGGCGCTGTCGGGCCTGCTGGCGCTCTCCGTCACGGTCTGGGCCGAGCAGACGATTCGCTGGCTGCTCGCTCTCAACCCGGCCATCGGCATCGCGGCGCTGGTCTGCGCCGGCGTGGCGGCGCTGGCGCTGCTGGTCATGTTGCTGCGGGTGCTGCGCGACATCCTGCGCGAGCGCCGGGTGGAGGCCCTGCGCGAGCGCGCCGTCGCGGCGCTCGTCGAAAGCGATCTCGCCAAGGCGCGCAGCGTCGCTGGTGATCTCGACAAGCTTTATGCCGGTCGGCCGGAAACGGCGAAGGGCAGGGCCGAACTCTCCGCTCATACGCCACAGCTGCTTGCTGCCCGCGACCTGCTCACCGTCGCCGAGCGCAGCCTGCTCGCGCCGCTCGATGCGCTGGCGCAGGCGCAAGTGGCGCAGGCGGCGCGGCGGGTCTCGCTGGTGACGGCTGTCAGCCCACGGGCGCTGGTCGACGTCGTCTTCGTGCTCGTCGCCTGCGCGAGGCTTCTGCGGGCGATCGCCACGATCTATGCCGGGCGTCCGGGAGCGCTCGGCCTGTTCAGGCTGGCGCGGCAGGTGCTCGGCCATCTCGTCGTCACCGGCGGCATGGCGGCGGGGGATGCCGTGATCCAGCAGGTGCTCGGCCAGGGGCTGGCGGCGCGGCTCTCGGCCAAGCTCGGCGAGGGCGTGCTCAACGGCTTGCTGACGGCCCGGATCGGGCTCGCGGCCATCGCGGTCTGCCGGCCGCTGCCCTTCGTCGAGGAGACGCCGCCGGGCCTGTCCGATGTCGCCGGCGATCTTTCCGGCTGGGGCGGCAAGGAGGGGTGAGCCTCGATGGTCATTCCGGGGCGACGCGGAGCGTCGAGCCTGGAATCCAGAGGCGGCGCGGGTTCCGGAGAGGCTCCTCAAGGTCCGCGCCTTTGTGACAAGGCGCATCGGTTCTGGGTTCCGGGCTCAGGACTGCGTCCTGCCCCCGGAATGACGACTGAGCCCGGCAGAATTTGCCGGCGCTGGAGGAATCTGCCCGGTCGGAAACGTCGGGAAACCTTTCGAAAACCATCCAAGCTCTTGAAATATCTCAAGCACGGCGCTGGCACAGGCCGTGCAAAACCAGCCTCGGTTCGACATGCCGCCCATGGGGGGCGCTGTCCAGGTCTGACGACCAGGTGAGGTTGCGATGGGTGTTTTCAGTGCTCTGACGACGGCCGTGACGGGCATGCAGGCCCAGTCCTATGCCCTCGAGAATATCTCCGGCAACATCGCGAACTCGCGCACCGCCGGCTTCAAGCGGGTCGACACCAGCTTCTCCGACCTCGTGCCGGATTCGGCGCTGAACCGCCAGATCGCCGGCTCGGTCGCCTCCTATAGCCGGGCGACCAACACGATCCAGGGCGACCTCAACGCCACCCGCATCGACACCAATGCGGCGATCAACGGCGACGGCTTCTTCGTGGTCGACCAGCGCCAGAGCGGCGTCGGCGCCTCGACGCAGTTCGCCAACACCAACCTCTACACCCGCCGCGGCGATTTCGACTTCGACGCCGACGGCTACCTCGTCAACGGCGCGGGCTACTATCTGAAGGGCCAGAAGATCGATCCCGTCACCGGCCAGGTGATCGGCAGCCAGCCGGATGTGCTGCGCATCACCAAGGACCAGTTCCCGGCCAAGGCGACGACCCAGATCGAATACAGCGCCAACATCCCGGCTTATCCGAAGACGAATGCCGCCAACACCTCGACGCCGGGCTCCGAGCTGCTCAATGCCGGCACCGGCTTCGGCACGAACCCGAGCACGACGGCATCCGGCGGCAGCGGCACCGTGGTCGGCAGCGACCTGACCACCTTCCTCAACCGCTCGATCCCCGGCGGCCAGGTCACGGTCTACGACTCGCTCGGCAAGGCGACGAGCGTTGAACTGCGCTGGGCCAAGGTCTCGAATGCGGCTGCCGGTCCGCCGGCTGTCGCCGATACCTGGAACCTGTTCATCGCGGAGAACACCGGCGCGACCGGCGCGACCGTGGCGTATCGAAACGTCAACACCGACATCACCTTCGACAACACCGGCAAGATGACGAGCCCCGCGAGCGGCAACATCACCATCCCGCCGATGACGATCGGCGGCACCGCCATCTCGCCTGCCGCTGCTCCCATCAGCATCGTCACCAATGGCACCAGCCTGACGCAGAACGGCGACACCAGTGGCCAGATCGACGCCCGCAGCATCCGCCAGAACGGCTACACCGCCGGTACGCTCGACCGGGTCTCGATCTCGAACGAGGGCCAGGTGATCGGCACCTTCAGCAACGGACAGGTCGTGGCGCTGGCCCAGATCGCGGTCGCCCGCTTCAATGCAGGCAATGCGCTGAAGCGCCTCGACGGCGGCGCCTTCGAGGAGACGATCGAGTCGGGCGCGCCGATCGTCGGCCTCGGCACCTCGGCGCTGATCGGCGGCAATGTCGAACAGTCCAACACCGACATCGCCGACGAGTTCTCGAAGATGATCGTCACCCAGCAGGCCTATTCGGCCAACACCAAGGTGATCTCCACGGCGCAGGAGATGCTGCGCGACGTCTTCAACATCATCCGCTGAACGGCTGAGCGCAGCCCGGCCTGACGGCCCAGAAGGGCCGGGCCGAAACCGACCGGACCAGTACGACAGGAGTTGACGATGGGTCTCAGCACTTCGCTCGGCACCGCGATTTCCGGGCTGAACAGCGCCCAGATCGGCATCGGCGTCGTCTCGCAGAACGTCGCCAATGCCGGCACGCCCGGCTATGTCCGGCGCAATGTCTCGAGCGTCGACTCGATCAGCGGCGGTACCGTCGGGGTCAGCAATCCCAACGTCCAGCGGCTGCTGGACCGCATCGTCCAGCACCAGCTGCTGCAGGAGAGCTCGGGCGCGGCCTATACCTCGACCCGCGCCCAGGTCTTCGCCAATCTCGACCAGCTCTACGGCGCCCCCGGCAGCAAGACGGCGCTGGACTCGATGTACAGCACCTTCACCAGCTCGCTGCAGGCGCTGCAGAACGATCCGTCCTCCTACACCAACCGCACGGCCGTGCTCGATGCGGCCAGCCAGCTCGCCAACCGGCTGCGCGGCCTGTCAGACGGCGTCCAGCAGCAGCGCGCCAACGCCGAGTCCGGCATCGGCTCGGCGGTCAGCCGCGTCAACGAGCTGCTCGACCAGCTGACCAACGTCAATGCGCGCATCGTCAACGCCCAGCAGACATCCGCCACTGCGGATCTGCGCGACCAGCGCGACCGGATCGTCTCCGAGCTGTCGCAATATGTCGAGATCCGCACCGATGAGCAGCCGAACGGCGCGCTCAGCATCAGCACCGCCTCCGGCACGCAGCTCTTCGACGGCCGTCCGACGGTCAAGTTCGAGTTCGATGCGCGCGCCAATATCGGCCCGCAGTCGCAATGGAGCAGCGACCCGACCAAGCGGACTGTCGGCACGATCGTCGCGCGGGACCTGTCCGGCAACAGCTTCGACGCGATCGCCAACAACACCTTCCGCTCCGGCGAGATCGGCGCGCTGGTCGAGTTGCGCGACAAGACGCTGGTGCAGGCGCAGGCGCAGCTCGACGAGATCGCCGCCCAGCTCTCCAGCGCGCTCTCCGACCGCGAGGTCGCCGGCACCGCTGTCACGGCCGGAGGCTTCAACGGTTTCGACGTCGATCTCAGCGGGCTGGCGGCCGGCAATTCGGTAACGCTCGACTACAAGATCCCGCCCAGCGGGCAGACGCAGCGCTTCACCTTCGTGCGCGTCGACTCGGCGGCGTCGCTGCCCCTGCCGGCCTCGGCCCAGGGCGACGCCAACAACCGCGTCATCGGCATCGATTTCTCCGGTGGCCCGGCCTCGGTCGCGACGCAGATTCAGGCGGCCGTCGGCGCCGGCTTCACCGTGTCCAACACCGGCTCGACGCTGCGCGTCGTCGGCAGCGCCACGCGTGACGTCGCCGGCCTGACCGCGCGTCCGACCCAGACCTCGCTGACCGGCGGCACCGCCGAGATGCCGTTCTTCGTCGATGCCGGGCGCAACAATACCGCCTATACCGGCTCCTATGAGGGCGGGGCGCAGTCGGTCGGCTTCGCCTCGCGCATCGCCGTCAATCCGGACCTGGTCGCCGACCGCTCGCGGCTCGTCATCTACAACACCAGCCCGGCGACGCCGCAGGGCGATACGACCCGGCCGAAATTCCTCTATGACCGGCTGACCTCGAGCCAGCGCAGCTTCACCAATGCGACGGGCTTCGACGGCTCGGCCGCGACCTCGACCGGCACTGTCTCCAGCCTGGTCCAGCGCATCGTCGCCGGCCAGGGCCAGGCGAGCGAGCAGGCCAAGCGCCTCGACGAGGGTCAGCAGGTCGCGTTCGCCTCGGTCCAGAGCCGCTTCACCGAGGACACCAAGGTCAATGTCGACCAGGAAATGTCGACGCTGATCGAACTCCAGAGCGCCTATGCCGCCAACGCACGCGTCATCTCCACCGTCAAGGAGTTGCTCGACGTGCTGATGAGACTGTGAGGAGATAGGTCATGACCATCACCCCGACCGGTACCGGCGCCTATCGCCTCGCCAATCCCAACCAGTTCGTCTCGATGCGCGGCCAGCTCGACGATCTGCAGCGACAGCTGGCGACGCAGAAGAAGTCGGAAACCTTTGCCGGCCTCGGCATGGATCGCGGCACCAGCCTCGACCTCAACAACAAGCTCTCGACGCTGGACGGCTATCTCACCAACATCCAGCGCTCCGACGTCAACCTCAAGCTGATGAGCAAGGCGGTCGAAAACTTCACCAAGCTCGCCGGCGAGACGCGGGCCGATGCGCGGCCGGACAGCTATGTCGAGACCTCGACCGGGCGCACCTCGCCGCAGGTGCTGGCCGAGGAGAAGTTCAAGCAGTCGCTCGATCTGCTGAACTCCCAGGTGAACGGCCGCTATTTGTTCTCGGGCCGCACCTCCGACGTCGAGCCGGTGGTGGACTACTCGCTGATCATGGACGGCGATGCCACTCATGCCGGCCTGAAGCAGCTGATCTCCGAGCGCAAGCAGGCCGATATCGGCGCCGGCGGCATGGGCCGGCTCGTCACCGGCGGCGCGGGCACGACCGCGACGATCGCCGAGGAGGCGGCCGGGCTGCCCTATGGCTTCGACCTGACCGGCGCTTCGAGCAGCACGGCTGCGATGACCACGGCCTACAACGCCGGGCCGCCGGCGGACATCGCGGTCAATGTCGCGGCTCTGCCGCAGCCCGGCGACACGCTGAAAATCGCGTTGAAGCTTCCCGACGGAACGACAGAGGAGGTCACTTTGACCGCCCGGGCGGCAGGCACCACAGGCTCCGCCGCCGATGGCTTCGTGATCGGGCCCGACACCGCGACCACGGCCGCCAATCTGCGCGCCTCGATCAACGCCGCCCTGTCGCGCGAGGCTAGCACCTCGCTGTCGGCTTCCTCGGCACAGGTCGCGGCGAAGGACTTCTTCGCCGGCAGCACGAGCAACCCGCCGCTCAGGGTGCCCGGGCCGCCCTTCGACACCGCGACGGCCGCGCCAACGCCGGGGACCTCGGCCAATACCGTGATCTGGTATCAGGGCGACGACGCTCCGGGCTCGGCCAGGGCGACGGCGAGTGTCCAGGTCGACCAGGGCCAGCAGGTGGCGGCCGGCGCCCGCGCCAATGAGGAGGCCTTCCGCACCGGTCTGGCGCAGTTCGCGATCATGGCGGCGGAGACCTTCCCGACGACCGACCCCAACTCAAAGATGCGCTACGAGGCGATGACCGAGCGGGTGCGCAGCACGATCGGCTTCCCACCCGGCACGCAGAACCCGTCGGAGATCATCGTCGAGCTCGGCTCGGCCCAGACCGCGATGGCCCAGGCCAAGGAACGACACACCGCGACCAAGGACTATCTGAGCACGACGCTGGCCGGCGTGGAGGACATCACCAAGGAGGAGGTGGCGATGCAGATCCTGGCGCTGCAGACCACCTTGCAGGCGAGCTACCAGACCACTTCGATGCTGTCGCAGCTGCGCCTGACGAACTACCTCTGACGTTGCCGCCCGGCGGCAAAAGAAAACGGCCCGGGGTGATCCGGGCCGTTTTCCTTTGTCCGAGATGTCGCCTGGTTCGCGGTCAGCGGCCGCGCAGGCCGGCAGCGATGTCGCGGTTGATGTTGACGAGGATGCCGATGGCAGCCGGTTCCGGCGCGGCGGCGATCTGGAACGTCCGGTTGAAGATGAAGTTGGCGAGGCCGAGGATGTTGCGCTTGATCTCGACCGGCAGCGGATTGTCCTCGGCGATCACCGCCGAGACCAGAAGGGTCCAGAGCTTGCGGTTATAGGCCAGGGCTGCGTCGAGATCGCCGGAACGGCCGGCCCAGTCGTCGACGATCATCTGGAGACGGGCGCCCGCCTTGAGCAGCAGGCCGGCTTCGAGTTCTCGCGGCGACTGGACGTTCTGAGCCGTCTTCGACGCCGCGGCGTAGGCATTAAACCCGCTTTGCATGCTCGAGCAGTTCCGCCTCGTAAGAGATCAGCTTCTTGGCAGCCTTGAGAGCTTTGTAGAGCTCACCGCTTAAGATGCAGTTATTGATTTCGGACATATGCGGCAAAGCGCTCGGCGCCGCCTGCATGAAATCGCGCACGAGCTGGAAGTAGACTTCGTGCTCCGCCGTGGGGTCGCCGGCGAGGTACATCAGCTGGATCGCGAGGTAGATCTTCTTGGCCGGCGTGTCGGCGCTGGCCGCGGTGAGGATGTCCTTCTCGCGCAGGATCGGCGCCTCGCCCTCGATGAAGAAGCGCGTGCGCTGCTCGTCGTTGCGGATGACGACCGAGCCGATGATGATGCGCTCGTTCGGCTTGAGCTCGACCTTGAGGGCCATGTCTGTCCCGCCTTCTGGCTGTTAGGGGAGGGGGCTCAGCCGAACAGGCGCAGCACGCCCTGGTCGGCCTGGTTGGCGAGCGAGAGGGCGGTCTGCGAGAGCTGCTGGCGGGTGTTGAGCGCGAGCAGGCTGGCGCCTTCCTCGTTCGGATCGGCCAGGACGAGATTGCCCGCGCCGGTGGTCAGCACGTTGGCGAGCTCCTTGGTGAAGTCCTGGCGGGCCTGGGCAACCGAGAGGTTCGAGCCGAGCGTCGAGGCCAGCGACTTCAGCGAGCTCAGCGAGCTCGTCAGCGCGGCGGTCGCCTTCTCAAGATCCATGTCGTTCTGGAAGTTGATGAAGCCGGCGAGCTGCGTGTTGATCGCGCGCGGGATGCCGAGATTGTCAGAGGTGATGTTCGAACCCTGGATGTCGAGCTTGGTCTGGTTGCGGCCGGTCTTCTCGTTGAAGACGATCGAGAGGCGGTCGCCCGAGAGCAGGTTGATGCCGTTGTAGCTCGAATCCTTGGCGAGATCATCGATCTTGTCGCGCAGGTCGTTGAACTGATCGATCAGGTTCGAGCGCACTGCCGAGGTGATGTTCGACGAGGTGATGGTCGAGGTGGCCACATCGGCGTCGCCGGCGGCGAAGTTGATCGCGGCGTTGCTGTTGGTGCCGGCGACCTGCGCCGCGGTGATGGCGGCCGGGCCGGCGTTGCCGACGCCGAAGCCGAACTCGACGGTCTGGGAGCCCTTGCCCTTGACGTTGAGCTGGCCCTTCTCGTCGACGAATGCCGTCACGAGGCCGGATTTATTGATCTCGTTGACGATGTCGCGAACCGTGGTCGTCGCCGTCAGTGCGAAGCTCGCCTCATAGGTGTCCGAGCCGACGGTGATCGAGAAGGCGGCGTTGGTGTTCGTCGTCGTGTTGATGCCGAGATGACCGGGCGAAGTCGCGGTCGCCGCAGCGGGAGCAGCCGCGCCGGGCGCCCCGATCAGCTTGTCGAGCGCCACATCCTTCAGGCTCTTGCTGGTCACCGCGGTTTCGGTGGCGTTCGCCAGGGCGCCGCCGGCCTTGGTCGGGCGGTTCTGGGCCGCGTCGGCCTGAGCCTGTTTCACCGTGGACTGCAGCGACTGGACCAGCTTGGTGATGCCGTCGATGCCCTTGGAGGCGGCCTGAATGGTCTGGATGCCGTTCGAGATGCCGTCGAGCAGGCCGGTGAGCTGGCTCGATCGATCGTTCAGCGACACAGAGGTGAAGTAATTCACCGGGTTGTCGATCGCGGAGTTGACCTTGCGGCCGGTCGCGAGGCGGTTCTGGATCACGCCCTGCTGAGCCGTGGTCTGCTGAAGGGTCAGCAGGTTGTTGCGGACGCCGTTCGACAGGATGGTGTTGGCCATTTCAGGTCCCTCAGACAGCGCGATTCGGCGCTCGGTCAGCTTGCTTAGGGACCGACAATCCTTTGTTAAGGCTAATAAACGGTTAATCGCGCCGCGACGCTGAAACGAAAAGCGGCGGAGCCATTGGCTCCGCCGCTCTTTTGCTTCGTCCCGCGTTCTGCGGGGTGATCCGCTCCTGCGGACCGAAGATCAGCCGAGGAGACGCAGGACGCCCTGGTCGGCCTGGTTGGCGAGCGAGAGCGCCTGCTGCGAGAGCTGCTGACGGGTCTGCAGCGCGAGCAGGGAGGCGGCCTCCTGGTTCAGGTCGGCATTGACGAGGCTGTCGGCGCCGGTGGTCAGGACGTTCGCCATGTCCTTGGTGAAGTCCTGGCGGGTCTGGACGACCGAGAGGTTGGCGCCGAAGGTCGAGGAGAGCGACTTCAGCGAGGTCAGCGCGCCGGTCAGCGACTTGGTCGCGGCTTCCAGATCGGAGTCGTTCTGGAAGTTCGTGGTGCCGGCGAGCTGGGTGTTGCCAGCCTTGACGATACCGAGATTGTCGGAGGTCAGCTGCGTGCCCTGAACGTCGAGCTTGGTCTGGTTCTTGCCGGTCTTCTCGTTGAAGACGACCGACAGGCGGTCGCCGCCGAGCAGGTTGATGCCGTTGAAGCCGGCATCCTTGGCAAGATCGTCGATCTTGTTGCGCAGATCGTTGTACTGGTCGATCAGGTTCGAGCGAACCGCCGAGGTGACGGTCGGTCCCTTGATCGCGGTCGCCGCGACCGCGTCGGCGGCGAGGAAGCCGAAGGAAGCGTTGGCCAGACCGGTCTGGGCGTCCACGATGGCGCTGTTGGCGCCGGTGGGCGCGCCGCTGGTGTTGGCGCCGATACCGAATTCGAGATCCTCCGAGCCCGTGCCCTTGACGTTGAGCTGGCCCTTCTCGTCGACGAAGGCGGTGGCGATGCCCGACTTGTTGATCTCGTTGACCAGGTCGCGCACCGTTGCGTTCGCCGAGGAGAACGAGGCTTCGTAGGTGGTCGAGCCGGCGGTCAGCGAGAGGCCGATGAAGGTGTTCGCCGTGGCGATGCCGAGATTACCGGAGCTGGTCGCGGTCGCGGCATTGTTGGTCGCGTCGGCGTCGTCATCGACCAGCTTCTTGTCGAGGGCGATGTCCTTGAGGCTCTTGCTGGTGGAGACGACTTCCGCCTGGGTGGAAAGAGCTGTGCCGGCCTTGGTCGGCCTGTTCTGGGCCGCGTCAGACTGCGCTTGCTTGATCGTCGACTGCAGCGAGTTCACCAGCTTGGTGATGCCGTCGATGCCCTTGGAGGCGGCCTGAATGGTCTGGATGCCGTTCGAGATGCCGTCGAGCAGGCCGGTGAGCTGGCTCGAACGATCATTCAGCGAGGCGGCGGTGAAGAAGTTGACCGGGCTGTCGATCGCGGAGTTGACCTTCTTGCCGGTGGCGAGACGGTTCTGGATCTGCGCGGACTGGGCGGCGGTCGATTGCAGCGTCGAGAGATTGTTGCGGACGCCGGCAGAGAGAGAAACGGCCATGATTTGATACCTTCCTGGTATGGTGCCTTCTGGCATCGAGACCATTCTGGGCTCGACCGGGAGACCATGCGGCCGAACTCGTAACGAGCGGTAAATCCGAGCGGGGGAATTGCTCGGAAATTGGGCGCAGTGGCGACATGGTTAATCGATGTGAAACAATGCGGAGACCTGCGTGAGATTCCGATCCCGGGCACTTCGCAAACGAAAAGCGGCGGAGCCTTTCGGCTCCGCCGCTCTTTTGCTTCGTCCCGCGTTCTGCGGGGTGATCCGCTCCTGCGGACCGAAGATCAGCCGAGGAGACGCAGGACGCCCTGGTCGGCCTGGTTGGCGAGGGCGAGCGCCTGCTGCGAGAGCTGCTGACGGGTCTGCAGCGCGAGCAGGGAGGCGGCCTCCTGGTTCAGGTCGGCGTTGACGAGGTTGTCGGCGCCGGTGGTCAGGGTATTCGCCATGTCCTTGGTGAAGTCCTGGCGGGTCTGGACGACCGAGAGGTTGGCGCCGAAGGTCGAGGAGAGCGACTTCAGCGAGGTCAGCGCGCCGGTCAGCGACTTGGTCGCGGCTTCCAGATCGGAGTCGTTCTGGAAGTTGGTGGTGCCGGCGAGCTGGGTGTTGCCAGCCTTGACGATGCCGAGGTTGTCGGAGTTCAGCTGCGTGCCCTGAACGTCGAGCTTGGTCTGGTTCTTGCCGGTCTTCTCGTTGAAGACGACCGACAGACGGTCGCCGCCGAGCAGGTTGATGCCGTTGAAGCCGGCATCCTTGGCGAGATCGTCGATCTTGGTACGCAGGTCGTTGTACTGGTCGATCAGGTTCGAGCGCACCGCCGAGGTGATGCCGGAAGAAGCAATGCCAGCGCCTGTGCGATCAGCGGCGGCAAAGCCGATGCTGGTGTTGGCACCGCCAGTGTCGGCGTTCGTGATCGCGGCTGCGCCGTCGACCGCCGAGGCGCCGATGCCGACCTGCAATGCATCCGAGCCGGTGCCCTTGACGTTGAGCTGACCCTTCTCGTCCACGAAGGCGGTGGCGATGCCCGACTTGTTGATCTCGTTGACGAGGTCGCGCACCGTCGCATTGGCGGCGGAGAACGATGCCGTATACGTGGTCGAGCCGGCGACGATCGAGATGCCGATGTCGGTCGAACCGGCGGTGATGCCGATGTTACCGGAATAGGTCGCAGTGGCGTCGTTCGCGGTGCCGGCGTTGTCGTCGACCAGCTTCTTGTCGAGGGCGATGTCCTTCAGGCTCTTGCTGGTGGCGACGACTTCCGCCTGGGTGGCGATCGCCGTACCAGCCTTGGTCGGCCTGTTCTGGGCCGCGTCGGCCTGGGCCTGCTTGAGCGTCGACTGCAGCGAGTTCACCAGCTTGGTGATGCCGTCGATACCCTTGGAGGCGGCCTGAATGGTCTGGATGCCGTTCGAGATGCCGTCGAGCAGGCCGGTCAGCTGGCTCGAACGATCATTCAGCGAGGCGGCGGTGAAGAAGTTGACCGGGCTGTCGATCGCGGAGTTGACCTTCTTGCCGGTGGCGAGACGGTTCTGGATCTGCGCGGACTGGGCGGCGGTCGATTGCAGCGTCGCGAGGTTGTTGCGAACGCCGGCAGAGAGAGAAACGGCCATCTTATAATACCTTCCTGGTATGGTGCCTTCTGGCGTCGAGACCGTTCTGGCCGCGACCGAGAGACGATGCGGCCGATTTCGTAACGAGCGGTGAATCCAGGCCGGCGAATTGCTCGCAATGCGGGTGAAGTTGCGAACTAGTTAACGAGCGTAAAACGTTTCCTCGCCATGACCCGCGCGCAGGCGGGCTCGTCCGGGCGAACAAAAAACGCCGCCGGCGGGTGCGGGCGGCGTCGAAAGGTGAGGGGGCCTGACGAGTCTAAGCGAGACGCTCGACCTCATGGCTGCGGGACGCTTCCGCCTCGCGGCTACGCTCGAGGATCTCGCGCGACCAGGTACGCAATTTCAATAGCGTCTCGTCGGGAAGCTGCTCGACCACTTCGCCGGTGTCGCGATTGGTCTTGCGCAGGATGACGCTGCGCGTCTTCGGGTCGATGTCGAGGCGCCGCTCGATCACGTCGCGCAACTCCTGCTGGCGGCGCTGCTCATCGAAGCGGCGTTGCTGGGCCGTATCGTCCTGAGCGCTCTGCTGGCGCTGCGCGTCGGAACGGCGTTCCTCGGCCCGGGCCCGGATGTCGAGCTGGACCGGTTCCCCGGCGGGGACCGAACGGACAGTCTTCTCCGGGGGGAGCTCGACAGGCGTCGCGCCGTTCTGGACGGAAATATCGGTGCGGATCGTTGCCTGGACGGCACCGGTCGCGAACGTCTTTGGTGTCGCGCCGAAATCCATTCTGGACTCCTCTCGCAAGGGCGGACTTCTTCCAAGCCTGAGAGGGTGCGGCAGAGAGTTGAATCCGCCGTTAGAGAAATTGGTAAATTGCGATGCGTTTTGCGCATTTTCTGCGCCTGAACAGCGTTAACGCGGTCTAGGTCGAGCCTCGGCCGAGATTAACCACGCAGTTGCTAGTCCACGGCATGCCCCTGATCTGGACATGCCGCAAGTGCTTGGACGCTTCTTCTTGAGGGTGAGGGATTCACAGACTCTTCGAAATCACCAGCGGGCCTGCATTGGGCCGCGCGAAGACTCCGGCGCCGACGGTCGCAGTCGGCCCGTAGCCGGGCGCCCTGTTCTGCCTGTTGGTGTCGACGGCCAGGTCGCGCATGATCGATTCCGAGATCGCCCGCGCCGTCGCCAGCACGGTCTGGTTGAGATCGATCAGCTCCTGGAAGGCGAGATGGGCGCTCTTCAGGCGCTTGACCCTCTCTGGGGCGAAGCGGGCGAGCGCCACTGCGTTCAGTTTCACCTGCTCGACGCCCTTCATATAGACGCCGGCGAGCTCGGCCTTGCGCGCCTCGCGTTCCATCGCGTCCTTGAGGCGCCCGGCCTTGATCAGCCCGGTCTCCTCGCCCACGACATGGGAGAGGGCGCTCAGCGTCTCCATCACAGTCTCGATCAGGCGCTCGGCATCAAGCGCGTTCGAGACGCGCGGGCGTTCGTCGATGACGCGCATCCGGTCAGACATTGCCCGCCCCCGAAGCCTTGCCGGCCGAAGCCTGGACCTGGATCAGGTCGCGCATGATCTGGTCGGAGAGGCCGACGCCGCCGGACTTCTGAATCTGCTTGGCGTATTCCTGCGTCAGCATCGAACGCCAGACGTCGCCACCGGTGCCGTTCTCGCCGAGCGGGCCTTCGGTCCCGCTCGAGCTCATCATGGTCTGGGTGAAGTTCTCGAGGAAGACGGTCTCGAAATCGTCGGCGGTCTTCTTCGCCTTGGTGTTCTGCGATGAGCTGATCGCATCGGCGATGCCGCCCGCCAGCTTGGTGGCGGCGCCGATGGCGAGCTTGGCAGCGGGAGCGGCGAGGAGGGCACTCATTACATCACCTCGATGTCGGCTTGCAGCGCGCCGGCTGCCTTGATGGCTTGCAGGATGGAGAGCAGGTCGCGCGGGCCGATGCCGAGGGCGTTCAGCCCGTCGACCAGCTCGCGCAAGGTGACGCTTTCCTTGACGAGGGCGAGCTTGTTGTTGCCCTCGGTGTCGACCTTGACGTTGCTGCGCGGGACGACGACGGTCCGACCGTTGGAGAGCTCGTTGGGCTGGCTGACCTGCGGTTCCTCCGAGATCGTCACCGTCAGGTTGCCCTGGGCGACGGCCACGGTCGAGACGCGGACATCCTTGCCCATCACGATGATGCCGGAGCGCTCGTCGATGACGACGCGGGCACCTTGGTCGGGTTCGACCCGGAGCTGCTCGATATCGGTGAGCAGGCGGATCATGTTGCCCTGGAAGCGCGGCGGGATCTGCAGAACCACGGTCGACGGGTCGGTCGGCTCGGCCGAGTCGCCGCCGATGAAGTCGTTGATCGCGGCGGCGATGCGGCGGGCGGTGGTGAGATCGGGATTGCGCAGCGACAGGCGCAGCGTCTTCAGCTTGTTGAGGGCGAAGTCGATCTCGCGCTCGACCAGGCCGCCATTGGCGATGCGGCCGACGGTCGGCACGCCGCGGGTGATCTTGGCGGCGTCGGCCTCGGCCGAGAAGCCTGCGATCGCGACCGGGCCCTGCGAAACGGCGTAGACCTCGCCATCGGCGCCGAGCAGCGGGGTCGCGAGCAATGTGCCGCCCTGCAGCGACTTGGCATCGCCCAGCGCCGAGACGGTGACGTCGAGGCGTGTGCCCTGGACGGCGAAGGGCGGCAGATTGGCGGTGATCATCACCGCCGCGACATTGGCAGTGCGCATGCTGGCGCCGCGGGTGTTGACGCCGAGGCGCTCCAGCATCGCCTGCAAGGACTGCTTGGTGAAGGGCGCGTTGTTGAGCGTGTCGCCGGTGCCGTTGAGACCGACGACGATGCCGTAGCCGAGGATCTGATTGCTGCGCACGCCTTCGACCGAGGCGAGGTCCTTGATGCGCGAGAGCGCGGTGCCCATGCCACCGCTGCCGGCGAAGGCGGTGCGCGAGACGCCGGCCTCGGCCGCGCCGTTGCGCGTCGGAGCGTGGCTGCTGACGCCATTGCCGCCCCGGCTCGGCGGGGCCGCCGGAGCAAGATCGGCCGCCATGGCGGCGCCGGCCAGCAGCAAGGCTGCGAGCGGCGTCAGCAGATGGCGGAGGCGGAAGAGGCGGGGCATGGCACACCGGGTGACTTTGAACTCGTCAACGCGGTGCGAGGAACGTGCCAGTTCAGGAGAAAGCGAAAACGCTTTTTAATCAGGATTTTAGAGATCGGTGACCTGATCACGCGGGGCGCACAGGCCGGCGCAAAGCTGCCGCCCCGGCAAATCCTGCCGGGCGATTTACCGCTCGTTAACCACGTTGCCGGCACAAGGAAGTGGGTCGGGCAGCGTCAATTCAGCGCCTTTTCAGGCCGACCTTGCGAGAGCGTGATGATCCGCATCGACCAGCGCAGCCCGATCTCTTCGACGACGTCGACCAGCCGCAGCGGCTCGACGGGTGGTTCGAGCTTCCGCCTGCCGGCCCGCGAGAGCGCCGGCGCGGCACAGGGCGCGGCCGTCAGCCATGCCGGCTCGCTCGACGGTCTGCTCGCGGTCCAGGCCGAGGAGGACGGGCAGGAGCGCAAGCGACGCCAGGCCCGCCGCGGCCACGACCTGCTCGACGGGCTCGACCGGCTCAAGGCCGCCTTGCTTTCCGGGCGCGTCGCGCCGGCGGAGCTGGAGCGGCTGAAGGCGATGCTGTCGGCGCGGCGCGAGGCGACCGACGATCCGCGCCTCGACGAGGTTCTCGCCCATATCGAATTGCGCGCCGCAGTCGAGCTGGCGAAGCTCGGGCGCTGAAGCCGGCGCGACCCGCCTTCAAAAAAGCCGAAACGCAGTCATGCATCTCCGCGTTCGCCGGGGGCGTTCCAGCACGTCGGAGTTGCAGCCTATGGATATCGTCCGGGTCGGCCGGCGCGGGGCCCACCTCGTCTTGATGGCGTGGCTGGGAGCGCTCTTGGCCGCTTCAGCTTTTGGCTCGACGCAGGCGCGGGGCCGGGGTGCCGAGCGCTTCGGGAATGCCGGCCCTTATGAAGTCGATACGATCGAAAAGCCGCTGTGCTGCGACAGCAAGGGAAATTCCGTCGAGGTCTACCTGCCGCGTGCAAGGCGTAACGGCGAAATCTACCCGGTCGTGACCTGGGGCAACGGCACCTGGGCCAAGCCGGAGAAATACGCCTTCCTGCTGCGGCATCTGGCGTCCTGGGGAATGATCGTCGTCGCGACGCGCGATTCCAGTGTCGGAACCGGTGAAACCCTACGCGATGCCGTCGCGCTGCTGAAACGGAGCGAGTTGGCGCCACTGGCGGATCGCCGGCGCATCGCCGCGATCGGGCACTCGCAGGGCGCGTCAGGCGCCTTCAACGCGGCTGTCGCGCCGTCTTCAGGGATCGGCACCACCATCCTGATCGACCTGCCTGGACGCCGGTTGTGCAACAGGGAGCATTGCGCGGCGATCCCAACGGAACTCCGCGAGAATCAGTCGATTCTGTTCCTCTCCGGCGAGAAGGACCCGCTCTCTTCCCCTGACATGATCGACGGCTATTTCAGCGAGGTGCCGGCCGGGCGCCTGCGGGCGAAGGCCGCCATCGTCGGCGCCGACCACAACGACATCCAGGGTCAGCCGGGCTGCCAGCCTTTCGCCATCGGCTGCCGGAGCGGCATCGGCGCCTTCCTGCCTTATGCCACTGCCTGGTTGCGCTGGCAGCTCGCCGGCGACAAGGCCGCGGCGGCCTTCTTCGGCGGAAAGGACGTGCCATTCGCGCGCGACCCTCGCTTGACCGGCGCGGTGATCACCCGCTGAGGCCAATCGCCGGCACTCGCCGATCAGCGGATGAACTGATCGGCGTAGTCGGCCCCGAGTCCATTCGTCGCGTAATGCGCCCGGCATTTGTCGAGCCGGGTGAAGACGTCGTCATAGCCGAGGCATTTGCCGTCGGGGTCGACATAGATCATCGCGCCGTTGACCTGGAACATGGTGATCATCTCCTCGACATCGGGATCGACCACCAAGGTGTGGGTCTCGCCGGGCGCCTCGTAGACATAGGAGCCCTCGGTCGCGGTCCAGTCATGTTCGAGATAGCGCCACTTGCCCCTCAGCACATAGCCGTGCACCGGCTGGGGATGACGATGGCGCGAGAGCACGCCGGCACGGCGCACGCGCAGCAGGTTCATCCAGTAGCCGCGCGTCACCGACAGGCAGAGCGGCCGGAACCAGACATTGTCATCGACCGGCACCCAGACGCGCTCATCCTCGGGGATGACGTTCGGCACGATCAGCTCGGGCGGAGAATCCTTCGGCTGCGGATGCCGATAGGGGGTCCAGCGCTCCTCGGTGCTGACCTGAACGGGGACCGGGCTGACCTTGTTCATCGACGTTCCTCCGGTTGAGCTTCTGATTCAGCTGGCTCGGCGATCGATTCAGGAAACGCTGCCAGATCACTGATGTTTCTGAGGTCTTTCAGACGGCGAGATAACCGCCGTCGACCGGCAGGATCGCGCCGGTGATGAAGCGGGCGGCATCCGAGAGCAGGAACAGGACGGCGCCGCCGACATCGCCCGGTTCGCCCCAGCGGTTCATCGGCGTGCGCGACAGAATCGGAGCGGAGCGGGCGGCGTCCTCGACCAGCGGCCTGGTCAGTTCGGTCGCGATCCAGCCGGGTGCGACCGCATTGACGCGGATGCCGTCCGGTGCCCAGGCGGCGGCGAGCGACTTGGTGAGCTGGCCGACGCCGCCCTTCGAGGCGGCATAGCCCGGCGCATAGGCCGAGCCGTGAAAGGTCAGCATCGAGGCGGTGTTGACGATTGCGCCTTTGCTCGCGGCGAGCTTGTCCTTCGCCGCCAGGCACATGCGCATCGAGCCGGTGAGATTGACCTCGACCGTCAGCCGGAAGGCCTCGATCTCGAATTCCTTGCCGCCGCGCTGGATCATGCCGGCGCAGTTGACCAGCGCGTCGATGCGCTCGCAGCCGGCGACGATCGCCGCGACCTCAGCATCGCTGGTGACGTCGAGGCGGGCATGACGGATGGCGGCATGGGCGGGCGACGCCGCGACCTCCTCCTGCGTGAGACCGGTGGCGAGGACCTGGTAGCCGGCCTCGGCGAGTGCAAGCGCGGCGCCGGCGCCGATGCCGCGGGTGCCGCCGGTGATGAGAGCGAGGGGAGAGGAGGAGCTTGTCATGGCTCCAATCTAAATCGGTTCGCAGGCTTGCCAACTGCGTTGCACAGCGGGGCGCCCTGCGTCGGGGCGCGGGGGGACATCGGTCAGGCCCCCGCGCGTTGCCCAAAAGGCCGGCTTCCCCCTGGCAGCGGAACCCGCTAGGAAGCGCGCGGGCCGGTAGTGGCGCTCAGCTGCTGCCTGCAATCGTTCCAGACTGACCAGAGCAGGGGTCGCATCACATGAGCAAGATCAAGGTCGCCAACCCGGTCGTCGACATGGACGGCGACGAGATGACCCGCATCATCTGGCAGCACATCAAGGACAAGCTGATCTTCCCCTATCTCGACCTCGAGCTCGATTATTTCGACCTCTCGGTCCAGAACCGCGACGCGACCGACGATCAGGTCACGATCGACGCGGCCAACGCCACCAAGAAGCATGGCGTCGCGGTCAAGTGCGCCACCATCACGCCGGATGAGGCGCGCGTGAAGGAGTTCAACCTCAAGTCGATGTGGAAGAGCCCGAACGGCACGATCCGCAACATCCTGGGCGGCGTGATCTTCCGCGAGCCGATCATCTGCAAGAACGTGCCGCGCCTGGTGCCGGGCTGGACCCAGCCGATCGTCATCGGCCGCCATGCCTATGGCGACCAGTACCGCGCGACCGACTTCAAGTTCCCCGGCAAGGGCACGCTCTCGATCAAGTTCGTCGGCGAGGACGGCAACGTCATCGAGAAGGAGGTCTTCAAGGCCCCCGACGCCGGTGTCGCCATGGCGATGTACAATCTGGACGACTCGATCCGCGATTTCGCCCGGGCCTCGCTGAACTACGGCCTGATGCGCAAGTATCCGGTCTATCTCTCGACCAAGAACACCATCCTCAAGACCTATGACGGGCGCTTCAAGGACATCTTCCAGGAGATCTTCGACGCCGAGTTCAAGGCGGAGTTCGACAAGCTCGGCATCACCTATGAGCACCGCCTGATCGACGACATGGTCGCGTCGGCGATGAAGTGGTCGGGCGGCTATGTCTGGGCCTGCAAGAACTACGATGGCGACGTGCAGTCGGACACGGTGGCGCAGGGCTTCGGCTCGCTCGGCCTGATGACCTCGGTGCTGATGACGCCGGATGGCAAGACCGTCGAGGCCGAGGCCGCGCACGGCACGGTGACCCGCCACTATCGCGAGCACCAGAAGGGCAAGGAGACCTCGACCAACTCGATCGCCTCGATCTTCGCCTGGACCCGTGGCCTCGCCCACCGCGCCAAGCTCGACAACAATGCCGAGCTCGCCAAGTTCGCGCAGCTGCTGGAGAAGGTCACGGTCGACACCGTCGAGGCCGGTGACATGACCAAGGACCTGGCGCTGCTGGTCGGCCCCGACCAGAAGTTCCTCTCGACCACCGGTTTCCTCGACAAGGTCAGCGACAACCTGCGCAAGGCGATGGCCGCGTAAGCGGCCGAGCCTCGCTCGAAAACAAGAAGCCCGGCCTTTCGGCCGGGCTTTTTGTTGCTTGGCAGGGGCCGGTATCTCCGATCGCTCTCCAGGCTTGGCTTTGCCCTCCCTCAGAACCTCATCTCTACCCTGCCCTTGAGGGCGTGGTCTCTGGAGCGCTCGCCGATGGCGGCCGAGTAGGTCAGGCCGAGCGCGGTCGCCTGCGAGATGCGCCAATCGAGCCCGGCCTCGGCGACGAGTGCCTCGCGGTCGATGCGAGCGGCGAAGACCGTGGCCGGCGTCGTGCCGCCGACGAAGGCGGTGCGGGCCTGCGGCGTCAGCTCGCCGAAGCCATGACGCCAGCCGAGCATGGCGCGGGCGAACAAGGGCATCGCCCCGAGCTGCGCCTCGGCGCGCAGGCCGAGCGTGCTGAAGCCGAGCATCTGCTCGGAGGAGAGCACGCGCAGCGCCGCCGCGCCGCCGCGCTCTGTGCCGGCATCGGTGCTGACGCGTATCAAGGCGAGCTGGGCGAACGGCTCGAGTGCAAAGCCGCTGAAAGCGAAGCCATAGCCGAGCTCGGCGAAGCCTTGCGTCACCGAACCCGGACGCTGCAGCCGCAGGAGATCACCGAAGCCGCGGATCGCGACCTGGCGGCGGATGTCGCTCTCGCTCCACGAATAGGCCGCACCGGCATCGAACCTGAGGCTGCCGAAGCGGGCGCCGGCATAGAGCGCGGCATGGCCGC